>Ga0070700_100000192_pt1 | contig 34521 bp, 26 predicted proteins | sample KBSK5101metaG_FD_65456 | JGI IMG/M metagenome (GOLD analysis project Ga0070700, IMG submission 65456) | Corn, switchgrass and miscanthus rhizosphere microbial communities from Kellogg Biological Station, Michigan, USA - KBS K5-10-1 metaG | ecosystem: Host-associated > Plants > Roots >...
GGAGTGAGTGCCTGTAGGACAAACATCCACAGGTGCGGCATGAAATTGCGCGTGACGCCATTGTCTGGACTGTAGAGCAGGATCTTCATCTTCGGATCTCCGGTCGAATAAAAGCCTTTTTAATCTGCACTGAATTACGCAAGGTTCAAGAGAGGAGTGGAAGACTTGATCCCACATGTCAAAGCAGGCTGTTCGCTCGCGCGCCGGACTATAACATATTGTAGGAAAACACACTATGTGTGCTGCCAAACATATCGCAGCCTTTGACACATAGTGTTTTCAAGCGTAATGTTTCTTATGAATTGAGTCTGATTAACCCCTTCTCAACACTTTCTGGAATCCCCAGATCACGTGAAGTAAGCAAGCCATGATCATCGCTTTGTCAGGTGAACTTCGTGCAGTCGCGGATCTTTTGATCGGGCATTAAAGGAGTAACATGGAAGAAAAACGCACTTTCACACCCGGTGAGCGAATCGACCAGATGTGTGATACTTGTGGCGAGGAACGTGGGCACGTTGTTGCTTCCATCTCGAAGCAGGGGAAAATCACCCGTGTCAGTTGTCCGATATGTGGATCGCGTGTTCCTTACAAGCAGGGTGGCACGCGCCGGGCGTCTACAAAAGGCAGCCAGCCATATAATCGAGCACACACTTACCGACGCGGAGATGCGGTGATTCATCCGATGTTCGGCGAAGGTGAGGTGACGGCGATCATCGAACCCAGGAAGATGGACGTTCTGTTTTCTGATCGAATGCGACGTCTAATTCATGGCGTGAGTAACGGGGAAGCGAATTAAGAAAGATCATACCGAGTTCATTTACTGTAAGGTAAACATCCCGCTGCACCCGGGAACTCTGGTTGCAACTTCTCCATCACATCCGGGAAAGAACCGCGGCCGAAGAAGACATGATGCGCAAGCCGGCTGAATACAGGCAGCCGTAATAGTGCACAGCCGAATTCGAGCAGTTGGGGTTGACGAAGAGTTGCAGCAATGCGGCGCGCCCACAGCCGCGATGCAAATCGCGACCGGAATAGTTCACCTGAGTACGCCTGCAACACACGAACATCACCAGTCGACAAATACTCCGTAACAACTCGTGCGGCGAACGCGGACAAGCGCATGCACGGATCCAAACCACCCGCGGTTAGGGGTGACACGGCGCCTGCGGCGTCGCCTATCAACAGGCCGGTCGGGTTAGCGATGTTTCTAAGCACGCCACCGACCGGAATAAGGCCTGCACGTGTCTCGATCTGTTCTGCGTTTCGCAAGTCGATAATGTTTGCGACGCGCGAACGAAATTCGTGTAGAGCCGCCGTTGGATCGAATAACGATGGATAGCCGCCGACACCTATATGCGTCTCGTCGCCATCGTGAGCGATCCACCCGATGTAACCCGGCGCCAATTTCGGATCGAGAAAACAAAGCAATCGTGGTGGACCATCAAGCATGGCTCCTCGAAAAACACTTTCCACACCTAAGATCCATTCGCGATTGAGTTCGAGTTTCAGATCGCGAGCCACACGCGAACGCGCGCCATCCGCGCCGATCAAGTAGCGCGTAGTTATCGAACCGGAGCTGAGCCGAAGTGTCAGCTTGCCGTTGGCTGCAGAATGGCTGACGTAATTTGTTTGCGGAAGCCAATGAACACCGGAGTGTAAACACTGCTGCAAGTAACGCTGGTAGAGTTCGCCCATACGGCCGATGCGAAACTCGTCGTGCTGACTGACGAGTTCCAGCGACCGCAGCGCGGGTGAGTAAAGCGTGACGTGTTTGATCGGTGGTCCAAGGCAATCCTCCGGGATGTCGAAATCGACGAGTGTGCGGCGCACGAAGATGCCAGTGGTATGGATCTTCTGGTCCAGAGTGTTTTTGCGATCGACGAGGAGAACGTTGACGCCTTGTCTCGACAGCAGGCGAGCACACTGAAGCCCGGCAAGTCCGGCGCCAATGATAGTCACGTCATAGCTCGTTCTCATAAACCCTTCAAAACGGAGGCGGGTCGGCACTTCACGGATCCTACGCGCTAGTTGCAGTGTCGTCAAGTACTTTGTAAGGCAAAGATACTCAGAATATTCGAGCTGGGTGGCTGGCTGTGGTAGATTTCGGTCCCTAACCTTAGGTTTGAGGTAAGTATGAAAACCTACTTCTGGCTGCTGTTGGCCTCTTCAATACTTTGCTTCTTCACGCTGGTGCAAAGTCAAAGGACGCCCGTGGAAAAGAATAGAAGAGAGACTGTGCAGCAGGAACAGTTGAAGAAATTAATGTCCAGGGTCGGAATCGATGTCCTTGAGATAGCGGGCAGGACGGATCAGTCTCGGTCGTACCGCGAACTGAAAATTACCTGGACTAATCCCACGAAATCCACGACTGAAGTCAGGTCGGCTGCCACTCCGGAACAACAGACGCAGGCTCCAAACGTCTCCGTCATCGAAGACAAGAAACGATCAGGCACATTACCGCGGCATCGCTCACTCGAGCTTTCACCGGCGCATATCTTCATCGCGGCAGTTGACGCGGCAGACAAACTTCGATGGTGGTCCATCATGCCCGATCCGCGATTGGTCAGAGGTGAGACTCAGACTGCCACGGGAGAACTGCGTCGTGAAGACTACTACGTTTCAAACGTCACACTCCTCGTGGCATTTCCTGACGATCCTGAAATTGCAAACTTGCGGTTCTACCATCCTGTCTGGAACGGAACCGACTTTGATTTAAAAGCGCTGGCAGTCGTGCCTACCCGCTAATTAGGCTGCGATGAAAACTCACCTCAAAGCATACGCCTCCCGCTGGTCTTTAAGTGCGATCTTACTATTTCTCTGTTTTCCTCAAATTGCTTTAGCCGAGCCGGTTGAAACGATCATCAATAACGGCGATGCTGCAAATCGGGTGGATATTGCAATTCTCGGCGACGGTTACACCGCCGCGGAGATGCAGAAGTACAAGAACGACGTACAGGCGTTGATGACGCGGTTTTTCGATAACGAGCCGTTTCGAGAGTATCGCAACTTTTTCAATGTGCATCGCATTGATGTAGTCAGCAGTCAATCGGGAGCGGACCATCCTGAAAGATCTTTCTTTGTGAACACCGCCCTCGATGCTACCTACAACTGTCAGGGAAGCCAGCGACTGATCTGCGTGAACATAACAAAGGCCAATATTATTCTGGGAAATAGCGTTTCATTTTCGCAACGCGACATTGCGTTTGTAATCGTTAACGATCCCGAATATGGCGGCTCAGGAGGATCTATCGCAGTTACCTCAACACACCTGGAAGTCCTGGAGCTCATACTTCATGAATTAGGTCACAGCTTTGGGCTGCTTGCTGACGAATATGGAGGTCCGCCGCCGCCCGTCTGCAACAACACCTTCGAACCTTCTGCTGCTAATGCAACGAAGGCCACTGAGCGTTCACTTATCAAATGGAATCACTGGATCGATGCGAGCACGCCTATACCAACCTTGTCGGCGTTCGATGGCGTGCCCGGCTTATACCAGGGTGCAGTTTACTGTGATGCAGGACTGTTCCGCCCGACCTTTGGTTCCAGGATGCGCTTTTTAGGACGTCCTTACGAGCAGATCAACACTGAGCAACTGATCAGGCGTATCTACAATGTCGTCTCACCGATCGATGCGAGTCAGCCGGCCGCCACTGATATAACTCTCACTACTGCACAATCGCAGTCCTTTAGTATTACGCCGCTGATAACATTGAGCGGCACAATCAAGGTTGACTGGTTTTTGGATGGAGTGTTTCAAAGCACTGGAACGGGATTTACAGTCAATAACCTGACCAGCGGTGCGCATGTTATCGATGCCGTAGTCAAAGACAGCACTGCGCAGGTGCGAAAAGATACGGAGACTTATTGAGTGATAGTCGCAGGTGGAACCTGACAGTAAACGCTGTCGCGACTCCCACTCCGACGCCAACACCGACTCCTACACCAACACCTGCTCCAGTCTTACTGGTTGAAGAAAACTCAAACCGCGGTGTTGCTTTAGATTCAGTGAACTGGTTGCGTGATCCGTTCCCGATCTCAACGATTTATAACTTCAGCGCGGACGGTCACACTCGCGTCATGCTGTTTGCCATGAACGTTGAATTGCAGGCAGGTGAGAATCTTGCGATTGTTACGGCGGAGGCCGAAGACTCACAACACACGGTCTATCCGTTGATTGTTGAATACGTCGGCAACGTTTCGAATCTCAGTTGGCTGGCGCAGATAAATGTGCGGCTCCCTGACAACCTCGCGAACGCCGGCAACGTATTGGTAAGTATCAAAGTGCGCGGCGTCCAGAGCAATAAGATGGTGGTCAGCATTAAACCACCACCCTAAACACAACCGACTTTGCTCAAAGTGAAAAATCTCTGTTGGATACAGTCAGTGCCGTAACGCGGTAGCGTCGGGTCAATCCGTATAATGTCCCTGAGAGTGTTGCATGCGCAACGTGACCCGACGCTACCGCGTTACGGTACTGACCTCTTCCAAGTGAGGCAAAGCTATCACGCGAGAAGGTGCTTGACGAAAACCATCATTAGACTTATGCTGCGCCGCATCTCAAGCGAGCTGTTTTTGCTTTTGATAATCGGGAATCACGTTTCAACCTCGCGAACTCCCAACGCAAGCTTTTTTGATCTAAATACCCAGTCGCGGCAAGCCTCAGCAATTCGGACTGCCGTTGAACTCTAACGACATAATAGTGCGCACCTTTCGCGCTGATTTATCAGCTTCGCTACAGCGAAACGTACCACAATAACCAACTTGGAAGCTGTAAACAGGAGGAAAACATGGCTGACTGGTCCATAAAAATTGTGCCTGCAGCGTCGGGGGGCGGGGCCGCGTTTGTGCCCGACATCATCGGATTTGGTCCAGGCGATGCTCTGCCGGCTCAACAGGATGATCTTGTCACCTGGAGCAACTTGTCAGAGGAAACTCACCAACCGTGGCCGACCGACTCCAGCTTCAACCCGCTTCCCGAAACGGAGGTTCTGCCGCGAGGATCGGCAAATTACATGTCTGATCCGATTCCACCTCACCAATCGTCGCGGCCGAGCTACGACGTCTCGCAACCTACTCCACCGCCGCCCGCAAAGCCTCCCACCGAGTGGACGGTCTACTACTTCTGTAAGCTCCACCCTGATCTCGAATCAGAGCGCGGAATGATCGAAGCTTCAGTGCCTCCAACCAGTTAACAGACCAACCAGAACAGGAGAACTGCAATGAAGAGATTTGCCAGGTCCCCGTGGCGAGTAGTGGCAGTATCCATAGCTTTCCTTCTACTACAAGTCCTGACGGCGAGTGCCCAAACGCCCACGCCTAGTCCTTCGCCAACAAATCCGTGTCCAAAGGAGCTTACACCGGGTCAGTCTCTTATTCCGGTCCCGGTGCTCGGATCTGGCTCAGACCACAAGTTGCGCGGAACAATAATCCTGAGCGATGAGCAGGAGTGGATGCCCACTCGTGTGCCCGCGGCAGCGCCGAGTGACAACAGCCGATCGCAATGCCAACCGCAATACGTTCGGACTTTTCGCGAATACGGCGCGCGATCGACAATGGCGGCGGCTCCTTATGGTACTTATGCGCGGGGACAGTACGCTCTGCCAAGGCCTGGCCCGACACTAAGGGCACGAGTTGGTGACCTCGTACAACTTACCTTTATCAACCAAATCAACACTCTTCATTTCGGTGACTCGATCGATCGGGGCGAGACCGGCAGGGACGGTGGCTGTGACTCAAGCAATGCCGGCTATCCTGGCGCCGACAAATTTCCAGACTGCTTCCACGGCTCGAGCACCGGTAATCTTCATTTTCACGGCACCCACACCAGCCCAAACACCACTGCTGACAATGTCTTCATAGAAGTGCGCCCTTCGTTGCGGGACGGCGACAAGCCGGTAGTCACACCGCAGAGCGTGGCCAAATCCTTCGACTCGTTTTTCACGAAGTGTGAAGTGGAACTCAGCAAGAGTGTTTTGCGGGAGTGGCCCACGCGTTGGAGCGATCTGCCGGAGGATTACACTGACGATCAAAAGAAGTATCTCAAAGAGTATGACACTCAAATGGAGAAGACGTATGGGCCTGGTATACGAAAGCTTTGGCCCATTAATGAGGCACAGATAAAACAGGGCGCCTGGCCGCAATACTACATCGGTGCTTTTCCTTTCTGCTATCGGCTTCCTGAGTATAAAGAGACCGATTGGCCCCCTAAATCAACGGATATGCACAGGGGAGGCGCCGGCACTGGCGAGATGCAGATGGATCCCACCGCAGACCGCGTATTGATGATGGGCCAATCACCGGGTACGCATTGGTATCACGCGCACAAGCATGGTTCGACCGCGCTTAATGTCGCCAACGGAATGACCGGCGCATTCATTATCGAAGGTAAATACGATGATGATCTCAACACGTGGTACGGCGCCGATTGGACGCGCAGCGCTCAGGTTTTGGTGATTAATCAACTCGGAGTTACTCCGAACCTGGTGCGAGGCGGCGCAGGACAGGATAAGGGTCCCGATTTTTCGATCAACGGACAGATAAAGCCGGTGATCCAAATGCGGCCCGGCGAGGTTCAGATGTGGCGCATCGTCAATACTTCCGGAAGAGCAGGAGCGCTCTTCCTCGGACCGCCAAAAGGATTCGAGTGGAAGCAAATTGCACAGGACGGCGTGCAGCTCGACGAGACGAATTATCAAAAGAAGGAGAATTTGAATAAGCAGTTTTTGCTGGCAGCCGGAAATCGCGCCGACTTGTTGGTGAAAGCTCCGACCGCGCCTTGCGCAACTCCCGCTGATTGCAGCGTGATAGTTAAGAACGAAGTCGATCCGTTAGACCTTGCAACAGCGAACCCGCTTACGTTGTTAACGATCAATGTGACGGGCACGGCAGTCGATCCAACTTCAAACAATGCAAAGTTCATCCCCAATGCTCCGAAGTTCCCGCTGTTTCTCGCGGACATTGAAGACAATGAAGTGAAAGGCACCAGGGTTCTCACGTTTCGTTCGCAGGTCAATAATAACGAGGCGCCGGCGGTGCAGCACATGATCGATGGCAAGAGGTTTGACGGCGAAGTCGGCGCCGTGGTCCTGCTGAACCAGGCGGAAGAGTGGAAAGTGGTAAACGAGACTTACGGCGGCCGCATCGTTTCGCATCCATTTCACATCCACATCAATCCATTTCAGATCGTGGAAACGTTTAGTCCCAACGATCCGCTGATTGATCCTAAAACCGGAAAGCCTCCGATCGATCCAAAGACTGGAAAGCCTTATATCGACCCGCAGACGAAGCAGGTCGCGGTTAAATATGCTTTCCATCCGAGGAACCTCGCGCCTGGCCAGTGTTATTTGAATCCGGACGATCCGAGCTCGTGGAAACCGTGTGGTACTCCGCCGGCAAAGAAGCATTTGATCTGGTGGGATGTTTTTTCGATTCCATCGGGCTACGCGCCAACGACCATTGAGAACGGACAAAAGGTTCCGCTCAAGAATAGTAAGGGCGAGCCGATTCGAGTTCCCGGCTATTTCAAGATGCGCAGTCGCTTCGTCGACTACACAGGGTTTTACGTACTGCATTGCCACATTCTCGCGCACGAAGATCGCGGCATGATGACGATCGTCGAGGTTGCGCCGTCACTGACTCCGTATTCGCATCACTAATGCAAAGCTTGCCTCAAAAGTCGGGCGTCGCGCTTGGAAGAGGTCAGTACCGTCCGCGGTAGCGGATGGGTCGATGATGCGCATGCAATACCCACCCGCTACCGCGAGGTGGTACTGACTGTGTCCAACAGCGTCGAGCACTCGGCATAGACATATAGACGGATATCGAAGGAAGGAACAAGGATCATGGCCGACATAAAACAGACTACCCGCTACCAACGTGTCATAGACATTCTCGACACTGCTGCCGCCGGCGGTGCATCGGACTACGACGGCAAGGGCCTGTTTTGGCATCTGCCTTTGTCGGAGTTCATGGAAGTCGAAATCTATGGCGTGCGCATGATCGCGCCGGTCGAAACCGCGGCCGCTTCGTGCTGCCATCACGTCGAGACAACTGAAACCCGCGGCGCACAGTCAGGTCTCATCATCGGTCTCCGTGGAAAGAGTCCGTTCGACGGCACTCACTATCCGAGACTTCCCTGGGGTGGTCAGCCGGTGAGCGAGTCGGATATCAGTTTCATCTCTGATTGGATCGACGCCGGTTGTCCCGCTGACGATCACCAGACTTCGTTTCTCGTCCAGGTCACGGGAACGGCCGCGAAAGAAACGATTCAGCCGGACAACGTCGAGCCCGAGGCGCGATGCTTTGACGTCTATGAAGGATCTCCGAACGAATACACCTACAAGTATTCCGAGCTGAAGCAGCGCATGAATGTGGACTTTATGTCCAGGACGGAGATCGAGAAGTTCCGCTGGGCTTTCCGTGAACTTTACCGCCTTAACAAGTGGCCTGAAGATCGCCGCAGTTATAACAACATGGCGCTGGTCCATCAGAACCACTGCCAGCATGGTTGGGAGCGTTTCCTGCCGTGGCATCGCGTCTATCTCTATGAGATGGAGCAAGCTCTTCAGGATGTTTGTCCGGGCGTGACAATTCCGTACTGGGATTTCACCATGCCGCAATATTGTCCGGAGCATCCTGAGAAGGGTTTGATCATCCCACCCGCTTACCAGGCGTTCCTGACCAAAGAATCGATTAACTATTTGCAAAACGAAGCTAAGCCAAAGTTGCCCGAGCCGTCAGCCAACGTGTTGCTCGAGCAGATGGTGGAACCTGGATTGAGTTACCCGTCGCAAGCGACGTTCTTTGCGGCGGTCACCCAAATGACCGGAGTGGACTATTCCAAAAGTGAGTATCGCGAGAATTTTCTCAGGGCTCTATTGGCCGCAAATTCACTTTGGTACCCCTTGCGTTATCCAGCCGAGTACGGCGGCGGAACTATCAACACAGTGATTCAATATCACTATCCGACTGCGGCCGACATGAACCAGATTCTTTCGCTGCGCACGTTTCGCGATTTTGGCGGCGGCAGTTTCTATGACGATTCGTTCGGATTTCTCGATCAGAATCCGCACAACACGATGCACATTTGGACGGGTGGCATGAACCCTGATTACAACCCTAATCAGCAGGCCGCGTCAGCCGCAGCGAAACCGGTTATGGCCAGCCAGTGGCGCAATACTAGCGTGCAAGTTGCCGGCAGGCGATTTCACTCGATGGATGATCTTAAGTCCCAGCCGAAATACGGTGATATGTTCAGTAACCTGACGGCTTCTTACGATCCTGTATTCTGGCCCATACACACCAATATCGATCGCACCTGGCACGAGTGGCAGATCATGAACCCACATTCGTTGCCCGCCGACCTCGACTCTGTTCTTACTCCGTGGACTTACACGATTGCGGATACACTCGACATGGCCCGCTTTGGGTACGAGTATGTCAAATGCGCGTTCCTCATTCCGGTTGGATTGGCGACTCCAGTGGGCCGCTTCGTATCCAAGCCAATAGAAGTTGCCGCCGGCGTCCGCAGTTCATTCAAACACGCAGAGGTGCGCTTGCATCGAGTGCCGCAGTTGCCGCGGTCGTGCTTCATTCGAGTTTTCCTGAACTTGCCGGATGCGAACGCCTCCACACCGATCAACGACTCGCACTACGCCGGCTACCTGGCGATCTTCGGTCACGCCGATTGTATTGGCGGACCCGGACATTGTGATCTGCCACCGAGCCGTCCGCGTCAATACGATCAAAGGCCACGCCATCACAACACACCACGTAACCATCGCGTCAACGTAACTGAAACAGCAAAGCGTTTGCTGGACAAAGGAGCCACCTCTTTACAAATAACTTTGGTCGTTATCGGTGGTGACTACTGTGAAGATAAAGAATTGCTGAGACTCGAGGGCGTTTCTCTCGACTTTTTAGATTAAGGAGCAGGAAACAAGTATGCCCACCACATATCGCATTCATCCGGGCGTCGGTATTGCGCGTCTCGGCAACAGTCCTGACGCGTTTTGTATTTCTCCGGAACAACCTGCCGCGTTGCCGATCGAGTGCGACCGGCGGGGAAATCCATTGATGACACCCGACGGCCAAACGGAAATCAGGGTGACATCGTTCAAGGACGGCAAAGGACGCATGAAGCGGCAGGCCGCGCGCTTTCAAATTTGGGCTTACGACGAAGAAAGTCCCCAGGGCCGGCCGCTCAAACTCGGAGATCACATCGAAGGTGGTGGAAATGCCGGCACGCTAATCGACATCCAGTGGCGCGTATATCTGGCAAACAAGAAATCCTCCTGGTATCAATTCCTTCAGCTCGAAGGCGAGCATGGCTATGACAAGAGCCATCCGCGCCGCAACGCCTCAATCACCGATGAGAACGCGCGACAGCAACTGATAATCGATCCCGGTCCGCGGACTGTTAATCACAAGGATGTGCGCACGGCGCGTTGTGATCGCGACAACTCCGAATATGCGACAACGTTTCCGCCCGAGCTAAAGCCCAACTCCATCAATACGCTCGGCGATTTGCTTACGGACGACACCGGCCGCCTTTTAGTTCTTGGTGGCCACGGAAACTCCGGTACCTTTTTATTCGACGACTTCGGTCAGCCCCGTATCGACGATTATGCAAACAACGACGGCTGGTTCGACGATACGTCTGATGGTCCAGTGATGGCCCGTCTGGTTATGTTTTCTAAACTGGTGGGCGCGGTGCGATACGTCGATGTTGAATATCCGGCCTGGGTCGTTTGCGGCTATCCCGCATACGTCCCGGAGATTCTCGATGTAGTAACGATGGACGATGTTGTCGAAGATATGGCGATCCGTAAATTCGCGGAGCGCACCGATCTTTACGGCACGTCCGGCACGTTCAATGATCCGCAGCACATCTCCCCGACTAAGGAAGGAGCGTTGATTCACTGGCGCGCCGGGCGGCTCCAATGGAATCCGGATTACCGGCCGTGGTTCTATCGCGACATCTGGCCCATCCTCTATCGTCCCGATCAATACAACTATCTCTGTGACACGCTCGGCCAGTCGAACTATCCGCATAATCAATCGACACGCGGAACTTTCGACTACGAAAAACTTGGGACTCCACCATTCATTGACAGGGACGGCGTGGCGGCATGCGAAAAGAAATGCGTCGCAGCGCACCACTCCGGACATCTTTTCATTGAGGAATTAGCTGCCGCTCTTAGGCCGCTGGAGGAATCTTTCGCTGCCGATCGCAAGACAGGTGCACAAGGATCTTTTCTCGACGAAACGCGGACCGGCGAATTGCACAAGGCGGTCGCGAATTTCTCGCGGAAATTAGTCAAGAGTGCTGAGCCGCCAGTCGATAAGTTTCTGGAAACGTGGATAGCGGCGTCGGGAGACGCTACGGACGCAAAAGAAAAACTGAAACGTGATGTTGACAAGATTCTTCGCGCCCGTTCGACGTATCCGGAGAATGTGGTTAATCAGTACTCGCTTCGAGTACACGAACACCTCCAGAAATACCTCTCGGGTCTACTGCTGCGTGAGTGCCTGCGGAAATGTATTCTGGCCAATACTCACGATCCTTACGGTCCGATGCGCCGTTATCTTTTCGATCTGCTGCGCGCGCCGGGTGAAGAGAATCAGTTCATGATTACCGGACGTCCGGACAGCCGCGTGCATAACCTGCCGCGCATGCCTCTGCTTTGCGGCGATAATCCAATCTCAAATGTTTTGGTGTCGAAGTTTTTCCGGCTGACCGATTACCAGTATTACCTGTTGCGCCAATGGGCGTATGGACTGTTTTATAACGAGGACGAGGAATGCTGGGCCAAGTCAGATCCACTGCATCCGTACGCAGGGTGGGTAAATCGGACGGGGAGAGATCTCGATCGCGGCGTTATCAGTAACATACTCGGCGGAGCATTTTGTCCGGGCGGTGAAATCGGATGGGTGATGCGCAATCCGTCCATTTGGCTCGAACCTTATCGCATCAAAGCCGATCCTGACTTCTACAGTTTTGGCCAGACGGCGGCCCAGGCGAACGCTATGGGGTCGCTGCCCGATAGTGGTTATGCTTTCTACGCGGGGGATGACCTGAGCCAAACAAACGATTTCACCACCGGACTCCAGCCAGGAGATCTCACCAAGTACATGTCCGTTCCGTGGCAGGCTGACTTCAATGAATGTTCGACGCAACCGATCGACGTCACCTACGAAAGATTCAATAAGATTTTTCCTGACAGCGACAACGATAAGGTGCTGGAGCGCGAACGAAGAGTCTGGGAGACCTTGTGGTGGCCGGCGCATCGTCCGATGCAGACCTTTGAAGAGGTCGTACTGGGCGATCCTTCTTCAATCGCCTGGCTCGATTGGACTCCCGGCGTGCCACAAACAAATGCAGGCGACTTGAGGATGGTTAGCGAATGGTGGCGGCTTCCCATCGTCGTGCGTAATCCGCAAGGCGACATTCAACCGAGTGTTATGGGAATGCCAAGTGGCGCAAAATCACCTTACATAAGTATCGAACGCACAAAACGAAACTTCACCAACGACGAGGAATAATCATGAGCGATAATCCATTTGTAGGTAGCTGGTCCTATCGAAGTTTTCTCAACGATCCTGACTTGAATAAGGATACCAACATGAACCAGTTGTTGTTCGGCGATGGTACGCTCGTCATAACCGCGCCATCTTCTGTTGAGGTGGGCGGTACGATCGGCGGCGACGGCTGGTCCCTCGATTTACATGGTTCGATTGGATACGGCTCACCGGCGCAGGTGCGATTTCAGGGGAAGGGAATCGTCAACGGTGAAGAATGGATTTACGATTACATCGGTTGGCTGGTTCCGGTTTGGCCCAACAGCACTGACATACTTCAGACTCCGGCGATCGTCGGCTCCGTCACTCGGACGATTCCGCATTCCGGCAGCAAGCCAGGAACTGTAAATCCTGCGGGCGTGGTGGCCTCATTCTACGCAGTTCGGCAGCCTTAAAAGTCTATGCCGTCATCTTTTGACGTTGCGATCATCGGCGGCGGGCCCGGCGGTTCCGCGACTGCAATCTCACTGCGCTCGCATGCGCCATCACTCTCGGTGATTCTGATCGAAGCCTCACAGTACGACGGTCTCCGCGTTGGCGAAACGCTTCCTCCACCGGCGCGATCTTTATTGGACCATCTTCAGGTCTGGGATGAATTCCGCCGTTTGTCTCCGCGGGAGGTCTTTGGCACCAGTGCGGTGTGGGGAAGCAGAATTCCTGCCGACAACGATTTCTTCTATATGCCGGCGAATACGGGTTGGCATGTTGAACGTAATTCGTTTGACGCCATGCTCGCGACTGCCGCGCGTGAACGAGGCACAACGCTGGTCCGGGGTGCGGCGCTGGATGATGTCGAGGAGAGTGGCGACCGTTGGCGGTTGACCTTGTCTACAGGTGCGACACTGGATGCACGATTCATCGTTGACGGCACGGGGGCGGCCGTGTTTGCGCGCCGTATGGGAGCCCGTTTTGAGTGTTTGGATCGGCTCGTCGGGATTGTACGTTTCTTTGAAGGCAGTGCTGACGATTCAAGGCTGTTGGTAGAGGCCTGCGAAGATGGATGGTGGTATACGGCTGGACTTCCGAACGGCAAGCGTATCGCCGCTTGTGTCACTGATGCTGACCTGGCCCAGCGTTTGAAACTTGGGCAGATCGATGAGTGGGAGCGAAGGCTTGCGTCCGTACCGGCGGTCGCCTCTCGCTTGCAGAAATGTAAACCCGACAGTGCGCTGGTGATTCGCTCGAGCGCATCGCGCAGACTTGAACCAGCGGCTGGCGAGCGCTGGTTGGCCGTGGGTGATTCCGCGTCACGTTTCGATCCACTATCGTCGCAGGGAATCTTAAAAGCGATGCGCGGCGGCATCTTCGCGTCGTATGCGATCGGCTCGCGTTTGCTGCGAGACGATGATTCAGATCTGCGCCGCTATGATCGCTATGTATCGGAGGAGTTCAAGAGCTACTGCGAAGTTCGAACCAGGTATTATCAAGAAGAACAGCGCTGGCCCAGGAGTGAATTCTGGCGCCGCCGTCACTCCCCATTTAGCCACAAAGAGGCACAAAAAACACAAAATGCTTTTATGTGATTTTGTGCCTTTTGTGGCGAAAACGATCAACGGCTCGTAGGCACCGCTGCCTGCTCGGGATAATGGATTGGTTCCTGTGGATCGCGATGCCAATCGTATTCCGCCTGCCTCGCTGCCGCTTCTGCGACTGCTCGTCCTGCCAGTCGTGCCACCAAATAGAAAGCCATGTCTGTGCCTGCCGATACTCCAGCGGACGTAACGTAACGCCCTGCGTCTACCCAACGCGATACGTTGTCCCACAAAACCTTTGGTCCAAACTTCGTAACCCACCCAAAGGCCGCATGATTCGTCGCGGCTGGTTTCCCATCGAGAAGCCCCGCGTGTGCAAGCACTGCGGCGCCGGTGCACACGGACGTCATTAGTGTGACTCGCTGGTCCATCGCTTTCACCCAGGCCATCAGATCTCTCACCGCTTTTGAATCAGGTTCCACTAGTGGTCCAGTGATGCCGCCGGGAATCATGATTAGATCGAACGACTCCTTGAGAGCATCGTCGCGGAACATGTCGGGAGCGACCCGTGGACCGTTCTCACTTTTCACGGGTGATGGCGTTGCTTGCTTCTTCCCTGTTGGGCGTACTTCGTTCGCTATAAACAGGATCTCGAATGGATACGCAGGCGGGTCTGGATAATCAGTCCCGATGAAGCGTGAGATCGCAAAAGCCTCGCTGAAGCCCCATACATCGATCGGCTCAAAGCCATCATAGACGAGAATTCCAATGCGAATGGTCTTTGGGAAATCAATAGTGTTGGTCATTCATGCCCTCAGAAGTTGAACTTAATCGCGAACTGAATCAAACGCGGATTACCAGCCGTCGAGACGATGCGCCCGAAATCGCCGGGGTTAATGATCCGTCCCGTGTTCGGGTCGATGCTGCCGCCCGATGATGTGATCACGTTTAGATTGCTAATCGGATTATCGAGATTCACATGATTGAAAAGATTGAAGAATTCAGCGCGGAACTCCACGTTTTTTGCTTCACCGACAGGGAAATGCCTGATGACGGAAAAGTCCACGTCGATTTGTCGTGGACCACGTAAGACGTTACGGCCTACATTGCCAATGTCGGTTCCGATGCCGCTGGCCCGGGCCGAGCCATTGGAGCTCGGAATCACTTGCCCCGCAGTAACAACCGGTCTGACAAAGGCAAAGGGATTAAAAAAATACCCCGCTGGAATATCGCTACGCGCTGTGCTGGTGGTGGCGCCAGGAGCCCAGTTTGGCCGCGCGAGCGCATTGTTGCCGCCGTTCAAACCGTAGAACGATCCCGCGCCGCCGTCAGTGATGTCGATAGGCAGTCCAGACATCGCCGTGATGATTCCTCCGATTTGCCAGTTGTTGAAAACCAGTCGACTGATCTTTGATTTTGTCACCAACGGCGCCTGCGGCAAGTCCCAAAGGTAATTCATGACCAAACGGTGTGTGCGATCAAAATCAGCGAGACCGCGATTCGCACGATTGTCGAGCTGATTGCCGAGGATGATCGCGGTGTCACGTACGGCGTCCGCTGAGCCGCCATTTGTGCCCGATGAGTTGTCTATCGATCTGCCGAGAGTGTAGGCGATCAGGAATTGCAGACCCGTCGACAGTCGTTTGGTCAAACTCATTTGCAACGAGTTGTAGCTTGACTGCGCGGTGGACTGAATCTGAAGCAGCCCGGTTTCGACTCCCTGAAACGGCGCACGCAATGAGACGTTTGTCACCTCCGCCGTGTTAGTCGTGATCACCCGGCCGTTTACCGCGTTGACAATCGGAGACTGAGGACTCGCCAATCTCGCCTGATTGATTCCGACACTCCGGATCAAATTAAGGCCGCGCGTGCCGACAAATGCGACTTCAAACAGCAGGTTTCGCCGCAGTTGATACTGAATGCTGGTGTTGTATTGCTGAATATACGGCGTACGCAGTTCGCGATCAAAAACCTGACCGGCGAGCGCAACTCCCGGTACGAAGGTCGGGAACTGATCCTGCGACGGCAACGTCACGTAAGGATCCGCGAAAGGCACCTGAGCACCGACAGCGCTGCGCCGGATTGCAAACAGCGGCGGAGCATTGACGCCGACAATCAGATAAATCAGCGACGATCGCGAGTAAAAGATCCCATAGCCTCCGCGAACGACTAACCGCCCCGACTCGAGCGGCGCGTAGGCAAATCCGACGCGCGGAGCGAAGTTGTTTGGATCGTTACTGGTAAGCATACGCTTACTGACGTTTGGCACTTCCAGCAAATCAAATTGAGGAATCACGTTGTCTGGTTGCACGAATCCACCCGCTGGCGGCCCGATCGGATTGCCACTCGCATCGACTGCCATGCGCGGCTGGTAAAGCGTGGGATCAAAAGTCGAGAGAGCTCCGTGTTTCTCGTAGGGTGGCAGATCCAGTTCATAGCGCAACCCGAGATTGAGCGTCAGCCTATGCGACACGCGCCAGTCGTCCTGGAAGAAGAAACTGTAGTCGCTCGCACGGATCGTGCGCGTGGTGAGACCATCTCCGTATGTCGAGTTGGCCGCGATGCCGAGCAGGAAGTTGTTGAAGCTTTGGAAAGAGATCTGTCCGCGACGGTTGTTGTTGGTAACGATTTGATCCTGGTAGAACAAAATCCCGCCGCCGAGTCTTAAGTTGTGTGCGCCGTGAGTTATAGAAAGAACATCTGCCAGGGTCGTGGACGATTGGCTGGATTGGGAATCTACGTTCGCACCGGAGTTGCCGATGGCCAACGCGTTTGTTCCAGCCGCACCGATACGAATCGAGCCGAGCCCCGGATAAACGGCGGCGTTCGCCCGTTTTATTCCGACATCCGAATCGCGGATGGGATTTCGGCCGAATGTGTCACCGCGAATAAAACTGTATCCGAAGCGCGCTTCGTTGACGATTGTCGAGCTGAGACTCCCAACCTCATGAAAAGAGATCAGGCGGTTGTTTTGAATTCCATCGGCGCCAAAGCCCGGCACGTTCGCTCCACCGTTTGGCAAGGCAAAAAAGTGCGGTGCGTTAGACAAGAAAAACTTCACGGCCAGCCAGTTTTTCTCGTTGATACGATAATCAATATTGGTGTTGAGTTGATTCTCGCGATAGGTAGAGATAGCTGAGCCGGAATAACGACCATCGGCTTGCGGTGTGGGAATCGCGAATTGACCGTCCGGCAACCTTGCATTCAACAGCGCCAAAGCCACCGGGTTGATCGAAGTGGCAAGGTTTCCATTCGGCAAACGCGGCCGGAAGATTGTCAGCAGCCGCGATTGCGAACGATCGTCCGTCAATCCAGGCGCGATAAAAATGCTCGAGCTCAGACTGTTTGACGAAGCGCCGTTTCGTTCACGCGTGCCCTGGTAAGAAACGAAGAAGAATGCTCGTTCAGACTTGATTGGACCGCCTAGTGTGCCGCCAAAAACATTCCGCTCGAGGGTGGGCCGCTCAACGCCGGCGGCCTTGAGAAACGGATTGTTGGCATTAAGCACGTGATTGCGAAAGTATTCATAGGCGGCGCCGTGAAATTCGTTACCGCCGCTGCGCGTGATCGCCTGAACACTACCGCCACCGCCACGTCCGAAGGTCGCATCGTAGAGCGAAGTCTGAACAGTAAATTCCTGAATGCTCTCAGGCGCGGGGACCGGAAGCAACGCTGCTGCGTTGTTGGTGATGTTGTTCGCATCGATACTGTTCAATTCGAAGTTGTTCTGCGTTACGCGGGCGCCGTTGACGGAAACGTTTTGCGAATTACGACCCAGAGCAGTGTTATCAGCGAGATTCACCGAGGTCCCCGGAGAGAGCGCCAGAATCTGAGTGAAGTTGCGGGTCGCCAGCGGCAGCTCCGCAACGGCGCGCGAGCCAATAGCGCGGCCAAGCTGCGGACCCTGACGTTGAATTAGCGAATCGGCTTGAACCGATACTGCTTCCAGGCCGGCAAGCTCCATGTGGGCATCGATCGTTGTCGTTTCAGTGATGACAACCTGAACCGGTTCGAACGTGGCGGGACTAAATCCCGGCGACGTAATTCGCACGCGATAGTTGCCCGGTGAAAGAAGGGAGACGGTGTAGTTTCCCTGGCCGTCGGTTTTGGTTTCTCGCTCTTCGGCAGTGGCGTTATTTCGGATGGTGACTTGCGCGCCGGCGATGCGTGCGCCTTTTGGATCCCTGACTGTTCCGAGGATGCGGCCAGTGGTCTGACTCTGCGCGAAAGCAGATGACGTACCGAGCAGAAGGAAGAAACAAATTAGGCATGATTTGAGAACATGAGGCATATAGGCGTCCGTGAGAATACTTTGGGTGAGGCTGGTCGTCAACAATTAGAATTAAGCCGCAGATTTAACGGATGAACGCAGATTCAGATCCGCGTTCATCCGTGAAAATCTGCGGCGACGAAGGCTTTAAGGTGTCAATTCGGACGTCAGTACTGCGCCGTTAAGACTCGGAAGCACGGCTGAAGTTTTCAACACCTTTCGACTGCTCTTATCGATCCAGACAGTCTGTTTGTCTGCGTCGTTGTCGGCGGAGGATATCTCCACTTTATAGGCGTCGAAAGTGCCCGCCGGAACAGTGACACTCTCCGATCCCACGACCTTCAACTGCTTCATCTGCGGCTTTTGTTTCATGATATCGAAGTTTCGATAACTCAAACTGTAGCCATTACCGAGCGGAAGTGAAGCGATCACTTCATACATGCCGGCGCCATCGGCAAACAGAGCGCCGCCGGGATCGGCGTCGATTGGTTTAGCCTCGCCGTTGACGTTCGCGGACCCGCTTACTTTGTTCGGCGCCACGTTCATCTCGATTGTCATTGGACCTTGCGTAATATAGCGACGCTTCAACAGCAAGCTTCCCTTTTCGATGGTGCTGACGTCGACAATCGGACCTTGCGGAGTCTGAGCAGTTTCATTGACGGTCCACGCTCCATTCTCGTCCTTGATGTCTGTCTTCAAGGTGAGCGGAATCTCCTGTCCCTGGATGGCGATTGATGCCTTGTAGTTGTAAGTACCCGGCCGCAGATCCACCGCGGGTTTCGGAAGATCGGCACTGGCGGTCATCATCTTCGGCATCGTCACTGTCTTCACGTCGACGTTGATTTCGCTCAGACGTTGCGACACTTCCGGGGTCATACTTTCCTGATAACGCCCACCGAGATATTTCGCGAGAAATTTCTCGGCGCTTGCAAACATCGCCATGTTGTTTACCGGACGCGCAAAGCCGTGGCCTTCATCCGGCGCCACCATATACTCAACCGGAAATCCTCGATCTCTTAAAGCGAGCACGATCTGATCCGACTCGCGTTTGTTAACACGTGGATCGTTGGCGCCCTGGATCACGAGTAGAGGAGTTTTGATTTTTGCAGCCGCACTCAACGGCGATTGTCGCAGTAACTGCGCCTTGCCTTCGGGCGTGTTTGGATCACCCATGCGCGCGTAGAAAACTTTTCGAACCGGTTCCCAGTACGGCGGAATCGATTCGAGCAGCGTGATTAGATTCGATGGTCCAACTATCGAGACGCCTGCCGCGTAAACGTCAGGTGTGAACGCCACTCCCGCGAGCGTCGCGTAGCCGCCATACGACCCGCCCATGATTCCAATCTTTTTCGGATCGACAATGCCCTGGGCGATGAGATACTTCGCGCCCCAGGTCACGTCGTCCTGCATCTTGTCGCCCCACTGCTTGTTGGCGGAGTCGATAAACTTCTTGCCGTAACCTGTTGAGCCACGGAAATTGGGTTGCAGAACAGCGTAGCCGCGATTCGCGAGAAACTGCGCGAAAGCGTTGTAGCCCCAACTGTCGCGAAACCATGGACCACCATGCGGAACGATAACCGCGGGAAGGTTCTTCGCTTCGACGCCTTTGGGTAACGTTAGATAAGCCGGAATTTCCATCCCGTCAGAAGACGGATATTTGACCGGCTTCATCGGAGCCAGGTACGCACGGTTCAACTTCTCGCGCGACTGATACTGAAGTGTCAACTTCTTCGTCGCGCGATCATACAGGTAGGTTGAGCCGGGATCTGTATCGGCGTTTGCGTAGACGATCCACAGCTTTTCATCTTTCGTCGAAGATCCGAAACCGATTTCCTTGCCGGGAAGTTGCTTCTGCAAGTTTTTGTAATCAGCTTCGAAGTTTTTGTCTTTCCAGTAGATGCGTTGGCGTTCATCGTCGTAGGAAGTGGCAACCAGTTCATCGGAAACTTCCGAGAAGGTTGCATTGCCGAAGTCAACGCGTTTCATAGGATCCGATTCAACCACTTCTTCTTTACCGGTGGCGGGGTTGAATAGTTCAAGACGCACCAGATCGACGTCGGCGCCCTTGTTTGTTACGAAGTAAACGCGCTCGCCGTCTTTGTTAAAGCGAACTGGTCCACACGACTCAAACACCGAGCAACTGTAAACCTTCGTAAACTTATCGGCGTCAACGCGCAAGACTTCTGTGTCGCCGTTCTCTGCCGATCGGGTTGCGAGTCGCAACTGGTCTTTGAGATCGAAGTAGTAGGCAGTGATGCGTTCGGTGTTCTTGCGAACGAGCGTGCGCTCCCCAGTGGAGATTTTTACTTTGTAGAGATCATGCCAGGCGGCGTCGCGATCGTTTAGACCGACGTAGATCGCGTCGGGCTCACTGCGAGGCACCGAATAAATAACTGCCCTGATGCCCTTTACGTCGGTGAGGTTTCGGGCAGCCGGGACGTCCTGTCCCGCTGCGGGCGCGTCCGTAGGGTTGACTGCGTAGACGTTGTAATTCTCGTCGCCGGCTTTGTCCTGCACGAAGAGGATGTACTTGCCGTCGCGCGTCCAGAAGTAAGTGGGAATTGGCCGCTTGGTGTCAGCCGTGATTGGTTTTGCATTAGCGAACGGCTCACCAGTCTTCTTCACCCAGATATTGCGTGTGCCTTTGAACGGTTTGACAAAGGCGATGAACGCCCCGTCCGGCGAGATCTGCGCCCCCGCGATTTCGGGGTCGCCAAAGAACAGTTCGCGGTCAATCACCGGCGGGCTTTGCGCCCACACCGGCGCGGCGAGCGCGACGAGCAACAGAGTTGAAAGTATCAGCAGGCCGATAATTGAGCGGCGAGAACGCATAAAACACCTCTTTCGTTGGAGTGGATTGAATAGGCTCATCGGTGGATGAACAGTTGTTTACGCAGGGAAGGCAGTCCGGGTTTCAATTCGTTAATGTGATCGTTCGCGTCAGTTCGCCAGTTCGCATGTCCCAGAACTTGATCGTCTGATCCACACTACCAGTCAGTAAATAGCGATCATCGCCTGTGAAGATGAGGCCGTTGACATCAAATTTATGTCCTGACAGGGAGTAGAGTTTTTCCCCGGTCTTTACGTTCCAGACAATCGTGTTGATGGCAAGATAAGTAGTTCGTTTTGAGTCGAGTTCGATGTAACTTGCCGCGATTAGTTTTCCATTGTGACTAATCGCAAGAGCACCCGCTGAGACGTAGGAGTCTGCAGCCGTTCGCGGTATTGGAAGCGTAGTAATTTCTCGCCAGGTGCTTGTGTCCCATACCTTCACCAACGCTTCTCCGAAAGACACGAGACGACGATAATCGCGACTAAGCTCCAACTTAAAGACAATACTTGGATGCGCCTGCCAGTTACGAATCTCTTTTCCACTTGCAACGTCCCACACGCTAATCGTGCCGTCGCCGTTAGCTGCGTAGATTTGTTTGCCATCGCGACTGAAGAGGAAAGCGTAAGTGGACATGTCGATATCGGGTGAGTCGCGATGAACGAGGGACTTTAATTCCTTGCTGGTCTTTACGTCCCAAAGCTTCAACATGCCGTCGTTGCCGGACGCGGCCAGCAACTGACCGTCAGGACTAAACGTCACGACTTTTACCGCGCAGCGAAAGCCGTCGAACGTGTGCAGTACCTGGCCGCTGGAAACGTCCCAGATTCGCGCCGTGTTATCACGACTGGAGGAGGCGAGTAGTGTTGCGTCGGGATTGAAGTTTGCCATGTAGACATAATTCGTGTGACCGCTGAGGGTGCGTCTGATTTCGCCCGAGGCCATATCGATAAATCTAATCTTGCCATCCCCTCCGGGGACGAGCAGCGTCTTACCATCGCGCGTGAGAGTGAAAGAACCACTCACGGCCGGTTTGACGTTTGGTGGAACCGGGAATGAAGTCAGGCAGTCCGACTGTGTTTGCGCGTGGATGGCGCCTGAGAAGAGTGTGATGATGATGGCGAGTTGAAAAATTCTATTGAACATTAATCTGTGTAATCGTGGCTGGCGCTCTTCATCCTCGTCGCCGATAAAACACCACATCTACGGGTAACGAAATTTATCTAGTCGATCTATTGACGCGATAATCTGTCCTCAGGTTGGATCGGTGGTCTTTTCCAGATGCCAGCCTGTCTCTCGATACGCAACATGGTCAGACACTTATGGGATATTTTTTTGTCTTCGAGACCTGCGAATTGTCGAACAACCCCTGATAGCACTTCCTTGACAGATGCTGGCATTCACATCAATTATTGAGGCATGAGCCTTACGTCCATCCAGGAAGAAATAGGTCGTCTCAGTTCTGACGAGCGCGCAAAGTTAATTGATATTCTTTGGGAAAGCCTCGATGAAAAGCGTGTTAAGGAGATCGAAGCAAAATGGGCTGCCGAATCGGAGGAACGGATTGACGCCGTTGACCGAGGTGAATTGCGGACAATGGATGGGCCGTCCGCACTTCGAGATCTTCGCTCGTCCCTCAGGAAATGAAGCAATACCGGTTTACCTCCGCCGCGATTACGGAGCTGAGGCAAGCAATAGTTTATTATGAACAGCGTGAGAATGGGTTGGGCGCGGCGTTCCTCGATGAAATAGAGGTCACAATTAAGCGGATTCTTGAGCACCCCAGCGCTTGGCACCAGTTGTCACCACGAACTAGACGCTGCCGAACTCATCGCTTTCCGTTTGGTCTGATCTACCAGATCCGTACTGACGAAATTCTCATAACCTCAGTCATGGACCTACGTCGCGATCCGTCGAGATGGAAGGGTCTGTTATAAGTCTTCATCTTGACTGGTTATTGGCCAGACTTCAATTCTATGAAGCCGGCTATTTGGGCGGACCAATGGAAGTTAGAAACAGCCAAATCATTACGAGGCTTGTTCCGACTAGTATGTACATCGCCGCGTTAAAGATGATCTGAAGAAGCGCTGAACGTCCCTCAAAAAATCTGTGTCTGAAGATGGACGCGCAAATTACCACCCACGCCATAGCAAGCATCGGAACACTGATTCTCGGTGGAGCACTGGCCCACTGAAAACCATAGGCGGCCAAAGCGAATCCAATACCGCCGGCCCAAAATAAATTATTATCAGTGAGCTGCCAGAATTTTTGAACCGTCGTTTGAAACGGTTTAAGCTTCTGAGTCCTCGACTTTTTGAGCAGAGTCAATAGTGTCGATGGAGTTTGAGGCCTCCAAGTGTGCCGACGAACATTCTGTCTGGCTTCAATCAAAGTCCAATGCAATTGTTTCTCGAGTTCAGGCGATGTGGCGGCGATTTTTTCGAGTGCCGCAAGCGATTCAGGTGTGCCCCGCTTTTTTAGATCGTTCAGAAAGGAATTCCGGAACTTTGTAATTTCCATTCTGGTAGTCACGGCAAATGCGTGGCCCGTTGGGAGTTTAGGATCGTCAGCTGGGGGAAACACTTTCACCAACCAGAGATAAAACTCCGAGGCTTCATCTTCCTTCAAACTACCCGTTAGATTTGTTCGAGAGCAGACGGATTCAACGAGAATTTGCCCAAAAGCAGAATCTCTTTTTATTGCCTCCCAAACAAACGGCCACCAGCCATCTCCTTTGCCGTACTGCATCAAACCCGCAGCGGCTATCAATGCGTGCTCTTTGTTAGATTGACCCGCTACAAATGAACTCAGAACATCCTGAGCAATTTTCTGGCTTGGTGCATCCTCCTGTTCGAGCAGTTCATCGAGAATCGCCCCCCAAGAACTTGTTTTTAGCGTATTATCATTTAGCTTATAGCGGAGCGCGTCCTTGAATTTTATATCCCAGCAAGCTTCTAATCTCTGGTGGAAATAAAACGACTCGCCCCTTTTGTTATCGGCGTCAATCCGTGTCAAAACTGCATTAATAACTTCGTCTGGCGCACTTGAGTAAACGGCCGTGGCTAAGAGTTGGTGCGCAATCATCTCATCACCACCGAACGAGTTAAGTGGATAAGACACAACAATGGCTGCCCACTTTTGCCAGACGTTGATGGGAACTTGTTTCACAAATTCTGGTGATTCATGAAAGAGCAAATAGAGCGCACGATACCCGCTAAAAGCTGGACGAAAAATCGTTCTCATACCTAGCCATTCATCGTTCCGGGGTTCTCCTTTTATGACATAATGTTTGGCGGCTTCAATTATTCTTGATCTGGTATGGTCGGTAGCTTCTTTCCAGCCTGGCATTTTTCTTAAGTCAAATTCTAACTCATCAACGTATCTGCTATAGGGTGTTAGACCTAACTGCAAATTTAGCTCCCACCATGAATTGAAGTCGCCTGCCTCAAATTTATCGAGAGATGCGTGGCAGAACCTAAAAGCTTCGGACGTGTTGCCGTTATTTGCAAAGGCTTCGTTAGTTCGGTTGCGTAGTCTTGAACACGATTTGATTGATCTTTCAAACATTTACCAGCCTGAGAGATTCACAGGTTTATTTAGAAAAAGCGATCTTTCTAATTCGTGGCGAGAAGGTAATGCTCGATCGAGATTTAGCTGAGTTGTATGGAGTGGAGACTCGGACGCTAAACCAAAGAGTCAGACGTAATCTGGAGCGATTTCCACCCGATTTTTTATGTTTGAGCTAACTCGCGATGAGATCGCGGGGATATCACAATTTGTGACATCCTCCACTCTGAAGTTCTCCAAGAGCGTAACAGTTTTCACGGAGCAAGGAGTGGCAATGCTCTCTAGCGTGTTACGTAGCAAGCGAGCGATCGCTGTGAACGTTGAGATAATGAGAACGTTTGTCAAACTGCGCCAGATCCTCACTTCAAATGTGGACCTGGCTCGTCGGCTTGATGAGCTCGAGGGAAAATATGATCAGCAATTCAAGGTAGTGTTTGACGCCATTCGGTTGTTGATAAAGCCGAAGCCGCTCAAGAGAAAGGAAATCGGCTTTCACCCCAAAGTGAAAAAGTGAATAAATGCGACAGCCCTTTCGTACTAGCCTCATGACTACAGCAGATCATGTCTGAGCCCTGTAAATGACTCTTCGTGCGAGGCTTTGATAAGCTGACAATGTCATGAACGTCAGTCTTACACCAAAGTTCTCCGTTGGGCTCGCGAACGGGCGGGGTTGGACCAGCGTACGCTTGCGAAATGGGTTACGTTGACCCGTTTACGATGCTGAAAGAACTTGAAGGTTCGCTTTCAATGGAGCGCTGAGTAGGTTTAGCACTCAAAACTTACTCATAACGTGGGTACAAAATCGAAAAATCTACTCATGTCCTCATCGATATGGGTAGAAAATCCAGAAATCTACCCACGTTAAACAATGTCAAAAGCGCTACACGCTGGGGAGTGTGATCCAATTCACCAAAATGAATCTTACTCCTCAACCGCCGTGGTCGATCTGGTCCAGCAGCTTCTGAGCGGCCGCGGTCGCCTCTTTGTATTCGGGCAGGTAGTTTGGATCGGGTGTCATTGAGAGGATCTTTTTGAGTTCTTTGCGGGCGTCGTCGTTGCGTCCCACTTTCTTGTATGCTTCGGCCAGGTGTAGATGAAGAAACGCGTTTGGTTCGCCGAAGCGTAAACCCTTCTCCATTTCTTCGACAGCTTTCTTCGGATCCCCACCCACTACACTCGGAGCGTTGAGATCCACGAGACCGAGCACCATGTACGCACTGCCGTCCTGGTATCCCTCGTTCAGACGCAGGACCGTCTGCATCTCGTTACGAATGTCGTTCACGGTTGCCAGTCCTTGAATCGTGGAATGCTCGGCGGCGCCGCCGTAATTGGCGCCCAGCCAGAAATGGCCATCCGGTTTTTCGTTCTGCAATTGGACCGCAGTTTTACCGGCGTCAATACCAGCCTGAAATGCGTCGTCGCGCTCTTTCGAATTATCGGTGTGCATTGCGAGATAGTAGTTGAACTTCGACAGTTTCCAGGCGGCATCGTAGCTCCCCGGATCTTTGGTTAGCGCTTGTCGCAGTGAAACTATGGCGCGCCGGAGTTGCAAGAGATCTTCTCGCTGACCATACAGTTGGTCCGCGCTCGCGATGTCTTCCGCGGCAGATGCAGGGTTCGCTGCCGGTGATTCCTTAGGCATGCCCTCGTTACAAGAAGTTGCGATCAATAACAAGCAGATCGATATGGGGCCAATAATGTAGCGAATAATGTTGGTCATGTTGGATCAGATGCGGGCCAGAGTTGCGGAGTTCGAAGGAAGTGCTAACAAAATGGTGTCAGACTCTGAGCCATCCTTCCTCGGTGTGGTTGAATTGTTCGACCGTCGAAGTGGCGAACGACGTCGTCGACGCGTTCCACGCAAACTTTTCGACCGTTATCGCCGGATAAGCAATGCGAAGCACATTGAATGAATTCACTTCGCCTCGCTCTCTCGTCGAAGTAGCCGTACCCGCTTGTACGACCAGCGCTGAGTGGCCGCGAATGTTGTAGCGCTTCGTGTGACCGGTGTGGCTGATATGCAAATGGCCGGCGAGAAACAAGTCGGCGCCGCATTCCGCCAGTCCCGTCATGGCCATTTTGGCTCTTCCCACCAGGTCGCGCTCATCATGCCCTTCCGGTAAATCAAACGGATGATGAGTCACGACCACCTTTACCACTCCATTTCGTAACGAACAGAACTTGTCTCGCAAACGACTAACCTGAGTTTCATTAATGCGTCCGCCTTTGAAGACCAATGACCTCGCAGTATTCACGCCGACGATCGCCACCTCTTCATCCTCATAGGCGGGCTGAAGATCGTCAGTGATGTAGCGTCTGTATTTGGTTAACGGCTCGAGGAAGCGGGCGAAGAGATTATGAAGAGGAATATCATGATTTCCCGGCACCACTATCTGCGGCTTCGGCAACGCATCGAGGAAGGAACGCGCCTGCTGGAATTGATACGACCGTGCTCGCTGTGTAAGGTCGCCGGAGATTGCAACGAGATCCGGTTTAACTTCTCTGACAACTTCTAACAAAGGATCGAGCAACAACGGATTCACGCGCCCGAAGTGCAAGTCTGAAAGATGAACTATTGTTCGCATCAATCACTTTCCGCAGGCACAATCACTCGCAACGCACGCGGCCGAACGCGGTACTCGAGCGGAGGCTCCATCACTGTAATCTCTCCATCAAAAGCAACTCGCAGTCGCTTGTGCGCGCTCTGTATTTTCACCTCATTTGAACGCAGCGCCAGGAAATCCTTGTCGTTTCGCAGGCGCCCGAACACCGCACGCAGCGCCAGAACTATCAAACGCAAACGACCTGTCCGGTGTGTTATGTAAATGCTCAGCACGCCTCTATTAAGACGCTCTCGCAAACCAATGTTCAATAAATCCATCGCATACTCATTGTTCCCGACAAACACAAACGGAGTCTTCGTTTCGAGCAGTTCGTTGTTAACACGGAGTCGCACGTCAAGCAATGGATACCGGCGGAATGCCTGAATCGTGGCCCAAAAGAACGCGGGCCATTTTCCAAACCCGAGTCGCTGCCGCTTCTCTCGTTCGCGAACGATGGTGGGATAAAGACCGAGGCTCGAGTTATTAAGAAAGATTCGATTGTTCAACGCGGCCACGTCGACCTCGGTAGTAAAGCCGGCGACAATTGTGCGCGCTGCTGCTTCGAGGTCGAGCGGAATTCTCAAGTCCTGCGCAAAATGGTTAAGAGTTCCGAGCGGCAACACTGCTAAAATCTTGTCGGTATCGATAATCGCTGCTGTTACTGAGCTGATGGTGCCGTCGCCTCCCGCCGCCACTACGACTTTATATGGACCACGAGCAGCATCCCGCGCGAGTTCATCTACTTCAGCACCGCTTTCGGCGATCGATATGTCTACGTCGATCTCATTTTCCTTAAAGATTACAGCCAGACGCTCAGCTGCTTTGTGATTGTCGCCGGGACCGGCGCCGGCGGAGATGATGATCTTAACGGGTGTGATAGACATTGAAGATGCATCTTACTAAACACCATCGAACCTCGTCGCCACAGCACGCTTCGGGGTGGTGTCTTAATTAAAACTCTTCTCTGTGGTTCTCGGCGTATCTCTGCGCCCTCTGCGTTTAGTTGCCTTTTTAACGCAGAGAACACTGAGATACGCTGAGAACGCAGAGAAAATCGATCGATTTAAGACACCACCCGCTTCGGCAGCAAGTCTAGCGTGCTCCAGGAAATGCGATTAAGATGCTCACCTTCTATTGCCACTAGCTGAAGACGTCAGACTGCTTGCACAAAATCGAAGAGGCCACGGGCTTGTCCCGTGGAGTTTCACGCTCGTTGCTACCCCGCTGTGCCAAGCATAAAAATGGATGCCACGGCCTTGCGCCGTGGAGGTTTCACGTTGTCAGCTAAATAGCAGGAAACGTGAAGCTCCACGGGACAAGCCCGTGGCATCTAGAGACGTTAGTTTTGGATTTCTGATTAGCGGCAAACGTGAGGTTCCACGGGACAAGCCCGTGGCATCTTCGACTTGTGCAAAGCCATAGACCGAGGAGACCAGATTAATTTGTAAGCCATGAGGCTAACTGTCTTTTGACTTCGTCGTGAGGAATACCTTCACCACTATCGAGTTGGTCGAGACCTTTTTGGACCGCAGCCATAAATTCAATGCGCTCGGCAATCTCCTCAAGGGAGCAGTCGTCCGGTAGCGCTCGAATGGTTTCAAGTACGATTTCTTTCTCCGTCATGGCCTAATTATGAGATTTATTACTCTGTGGATCAACACGCTTCAATGGAATAGTAACTTGCGCTCTCGCCGAATACTTTTGTTATTTGCCACTACGATTTTCCTCAGCGCCCTCTTGCTGTTCTGGATTCAACTCACAATGGCGAAGATGCTTTTGCCTCGACTTGGTGGGACGCCGGCGGTGTGGAACACCTGCATGCTGTTTTTTCAGATACTGCTGTTGGCGGGATATTCCTACGTGCTGGTTACAACTTCGCGAATGGAGGTGCACAAGCAAGTAGTTCTGCACGGCGTTCTCCTGCTGCTATCGTGTCTTTACTTGCCGCTTACGCTCAGTGGTAATGCCGGCTCTATATCCGAACAAAACTATCCCGCTCTCTGGCTCTTCGCCTATCTGCTGAGTGCGATCGGCTTGCCGATCTTTCTTATTTCAACTACCAGCCCGTTACTTCAGAAGTGGTTTACACACACAGGCCACGAGGATCCGTACTTCCTGTTTGCTGTTAGTAATGCAGGCAGTCTGCTCGCGTTAATCAGTTACCCAACATTACTGGAACCCAATCTCAAACTGTCTCGTCAGACTCACCTCTGGGCTGTGGCCTATGTCATATTTCTGGTGTTGAGTCTCGGTTGTATGCTTGTGCTGTGGAAGTCGCCACGACGAGAGCGGGTTGAGAGCGTTGCAAAGCCTGCCGTTTCGCTCAAGCAGCGCCTTTACTGGATTCTGTTAGCCTTCATTCCTTCAAGCTTGCTGTTCGGTGTCACGACTTACATCACCACTGAAATCGCGCCTACACCTTTGCTATGGACCATCCCGTTAGCGCTTTACCTCGTGACATTTGTGCTCGCATTCGCAGGCAAACACTTGCTGCCGGAACGATTCGCGAGCGGCGCACTTAGTGCATTGGCTTTGCTCCTGACGTTGGTGCTGGCGGCAAAGGCAACTGAACCGACCACGGCTATAGTCCTGCTGCATTTGTGTTTCTTCTTCGTGGCCGCGACGATCTGTCACAACAAGTTGGCCGGCGATAGACCATCCGCTACGCGTCTCGCTGACTTTTACTTGTGCGTTGCTATCGGAGGAATGCTCGGCGGGCTCTTCAACACCTTGATAGCTCCGATTACATTCAACACGCTTCTCGAATATCCGCTGGTGATCGTGTTGGCATGCTTGATTCAATATGAAAACAGTCAAAACGATTCCTCAGTCGACCGTTTGTTCGATGTTATCTGGCCGGCGATCATAGGTCTACTCACCGTCGCACTAGTCTTCATTCTTAAGGGATCGGACATGAGCCCGGTTGTGGCTGTAGCGATTATTTTCGGTGCTCCACTGGTGATCATCAATCACCGTTTCCGTACTCGGCCGCTTCGGTTTGCCCTCGCTCTCGGCGCGGTGATGCTTGGCAGCGTCGTCTACTCCGAAACTCAAAACCGCACGTTGCACGTTGAGCGGAATTTCTTTGGGACGTTAAGCGTGAAGTTGGACCACGAAAGCGATACTCGTATTCTTTATCACGGCAACACTATACACGGCCGCCAGTTTATCAATCCGACTTATCAGACCGAGCCTCTTTCATACTTTCATCGCGAAGGACCACTGGGCCAGATCTTCGACGCGTTTAACTCGAATGCTGCCTCACCAAATGTGGCAGTTGTCGGACTGGGAACTGGATCAATGGCCTGCTACTCGTTTGCGGGTCAGTATTGGACCTTTTACGAAATCAACCCCGCAGTTGTCCGCCTGGCGCAGACGCCGCAGTATTTTACTTACCTGCAAAAATGCGCGGCTGCTTCCACCGGCATAGTCGTGGGCGATGCTCGTCTTCAATTGCAGAATGCGCCGGACCAATATTATGGCCTCATCGTTCTCGATGCTTTTAACTCTGATGCTATTCCTGTTCATCTACTGACGCAGGAAGCAATCGACCTTTACACGTCGAAGCTGGCGACGGGCGGGATGCTTGCCTTTCACATTTCCAATCGCAGCCTTCGACTCGATGGTGTGCTTGCAGATCTCGCCAAACACAACGGTGCAATGAGCCTGAGCTTTGCTGACGGCGAGTTTGACCCGGTCAGAGGCAAAGACCCTTCGGAGTGGCTGGTCATGGCGCGTAACTCACCCGCGTTTGACAGCCTGGCCCAAAACCCTCGGTGGCGAGTAGTCCAGGGACGAACTGACTCGGACGTGTGGACCGATGATTTCTCAAATATCCTGCGCGTCTTCAGATGGTATTAAAACGTGAAACAGCGTTCCGAATTTGCTGCACTCTGTTTGCTGCTCCTTGTGCTTAGCCTGCAACTGTTCTTTTCGGTGCGAAGAGAGTCGCAAACGTGGGATGAAGGGAATCACATCTTCGCGGGATATCGATCATGGACGCATGCGGATTACGGGCTGAATCCGGAACATCCACCGCTGCTGAAAATGTTCGCGACCGCACCGTTATTATGGTCGCAGCCCAAGTCTCCCGTACTCGAAGAACGCTTCTTTAAAGAGGACGCGTTTCTCCGCGGCAAGGAATTCCTCTACCAGAATGATCCTGACAAAATTCTCGCGCGCACGCGTACGGCCGCGGCAACTCTGACACTGCTAACGGCGTTAGTTGTCTTTTTCGGGACCCGGGAGATTTTTGGAACCGGCGCCGCTTTCATTGCGCTCACGTTGGTCACTTTCGATCCAAACCTCCTCGCCCATGGTGCACTGATTACAACTGACGTGGGACTCGCCTGCTTCATGTTTCTCAGTGTTTACATGTTCTACCGGTTCGTGAAGTCTCCGTCTGCTTTACGACTGATCATGACGGGAGCAGCAGTCGGGCTTGTACTTGCGGTCAAGCATACGGGCCTCCTGGTCCTTCCAATTCTGTTCTTACTCGCGCTTTGTGAGATCGTCTTTAAAAAGAGCGCACTCAAGCTCTTCGGTTCGTTGGCGCTCATCACGCTGATCGGATGGGTGGTCCTCTGGTCCACTTACAGATTCCGCTACGACGCACGGCCAAACGGCCTGCAAATGAATCCGCCTCTGGTCGAGTACGTCAAAGGGCTGAAGTCATACGAAGCCTCGCCGGTTTCCGTAATGGCTCGATGGCACATTCTTCCTGAGTCGTATCTGTATGGACTGGTGGATGTAAAACTCACGGCGAATTACTACACGAGCTACTTGCTGGGCAAAGTGTATGCACATAACGTGTGGTTCTACTTTCCCGTCGCTTTTCTGATCAAATCGACCATTGGTGTACTGGCGCTCTTCGTGTTGGCCATCGGCGTCGTTGCCACTCGTCAGTTGAACTGCCGGCGAGAAATACTCTTTCTGGTTGTTCCGGTGATCTTCTATCTGGCAGTCGCATTGACTGTGGGAATGAACATCGGCGTGCGACACATCCTCGTTATTTACGTTTTTCTGTATGTACTTATCGGCGGCGCTACGCGGATCTTGATCGGAAAGAATCGAAAGTGGGCTTACGTTGTGGGGGTGTTGCTGCTGGTCCATGTGGCTTCATCGGCGCTGGCGTTTCCAAACTATATCGCCTACGCAAATGAACTCTGGGGCGGGCCGTCGCAAACGTATAAGTATTTAACAGACTCAAATGCTGATTGGGGCCAACAACTAAAGAGTGTCAGGCAGTATCTCGATCAGCGTGGAGTGAAAGACTGCTGGTTCCTGTATTTCGCGGAAGGCGTCGCCGAGCCGAGCTACTACGGAATACCATGTAAGCCTTTGCCGACGATCAACACCTGGTGGCTAAACACACCGATCGATGTCCCAAACTCGATAGATGGACCAGTGCTGATTAGCGCCAGCAACCTTTCGGGCGTCGAATTCGGGCCGGGTTCGCTCGATCCTTACGGCCAATTCAAGCTGGTAAAACCTACCGCGGTGATCGATCACGGCGTGTTTGTGTTTGACAGTAAGTTTGACATGCCGTTGGCCGCCGCGATCAGCAAGGTACAGAAAGCCCGGAACCTCGCACAGGAAAAACAACTCGACCAGGCATTGCAGGAAGCGAGGGCAGCGGTCGAGTTGGCGCCTGACTCAATACAGACGCAACTTGCCCTCGGAGACATTCTTCTCGAGATGGGCCAACCTCAACAGGCGCGCACGAGTTATGAAAAAGCACTCGAGCTCGCCAAGACAATCGAGCCCGAGTTTCAGATCCGTTCGCTTCCCGATATCGAGCAGCGGCTGCAGTCAGTGTCTACTCATCCCTGAGTGAAGCCATGTCGATCGAGAAGCGATACTTCACATCGGATTTCGCCAGCCGGTCGTAGGCCTCGTTGACCTTCTGAATCGGAATGACTTCGACATCAGCGGTGATGTTGTATTCGCTGCAGAAGTCGAGCATCTCCTGTGTCTCGCGGATGCCGCCAATCGCAGAGCCTGACAAACTGTGACGCCCGAAAATCAATGAGAACGCCGTGACGTTCAATGGCTGCGGTGGTGCACCGACGAGGGTGATGTTGCCGTCACGCGCGAGCAACGCGATATAACTGTTGATGTCGTGCTGCGCCGATACCGTATCGAGGATGAAATCAAAAGTGCCTGCGTGTTTCTCCATCTCAGCCGTGTTGCGAGACACGATAACTTCATCAGCGCCGAGGCGCAGCGCATCTTCTTTCTTGTCAGGCGAAGTAGTAAAGACCGCGACGTGTGCTCCGAGTGCGTGTGCAATCTTCACGCCCATGTGGCCCAACCCTCCCAGCCCAACCACGCCGGCTTTCTTGCCTTTCGTCACACCCCAGTGACGAAGCGGCGAGTAAGTGGTGATGCCCGCACACAGAAGCGGCGCGACTCCTGCAAGATCGAGATTCGAGGGAACGCGCAGCACAAAGTGCTCATCAACTACGATCGTCTCTGAGTAGCCACCGTACGTTACGCGGCGGAGATGTTTGTCAAGCGAGTTGTATGTAAAAACACCGTTCGGACAAAACTGCTCATAGCCGGCTTTACACTCGTTACACGTGAGATCAGCGTCAACCATACAACCGACACCCACCAGATCGCCGGGCTTGTGTTTCGTGACTGCCGATCCGACGTCCGTAACACGCCCGACGATCTCGTGGCCGGGAACAATCGGATAAACAGTCGGTAGAGATTCGCTCCACTCGTTTCGCACCGCATGAAGGTCGGAGTGGCAGATACCGCAGAAGAGAATCTCGATTCGCACGTCGCGTTCGGTTGGTTCGCGCCGCGGAATCTCCCTGATTGCTAGGGGCGCCGTTTTACTGGCAGCGGCATAGGCTTTCGATTTGTACATAAATTCAAACTCCCTTTATGAATGCGTTACGCGCATGGTGCGCGTGATTCGTCGCAGAAACGTGGCGGGAGTTATCTGAAATTCTTGTCAAGAGACGCGCCGGCAATCATTACGTTTCCGACATGTGGCGGACCTTCATAGCCGCGATAGATCTCAACCAGAATAATTGCTACGCGCGGCTCGAGGGGACTCTTGAGATATCCGAGCATCCCCACGTAGAGTGGCATCGCTTCCGGATATTTCTCATCGAGCACGGTTTTCCTGCCGTTCTGACGCGAGTTAAGCTCAACTCTTACACGAGCGACGTTGCCATAGATGGGATC
>Ga0070700_100000193_pt1 | contig 34477 bp, 33 predicted proteins | sample KBSK5101metaG_FD_65456 | JGI IMG/M metagenome (GOLD analysis project Ga0070700, IMG submission 65456) | Corn, switchgrass and miscanthus rhizosphere microbial communities from Kellogg Biological Station, Michigan, USA - KBS K5-10-1 metaG | ecosystem: Host-associated > Plants > Roots >...
AGGGAGATCATGACGTATTTCATGTTCGTGGTCGTACTGTTCGTTGCGCTAAGCGTTGCTGGTCTGTTCAAGTTTCGTCGTGACGACTCGAGCGGTGTTCGTTTTTTGACGCCGGGCTACCCCGTGACGCCGATCGTCTTTCTCCTGATGATGGCGCTCACGCTTTTCCTGCTCGGCAGTGGCAACCCAAAACAGGCGTTTTACGGAGTGGCCGTAACAGCGTTGGGCTTTCCGGTTTATCAGTTTCTGTTTCGTAGCAAGCGTTTGGTGGAAGGAAGGACAACTCAATGACGTGGATCAAGACGGTTGCTGTCGATGAAAGTGAAGAGGTGCGCAACGCAGTTGAATCACAACGCGCGTTGTATCCGATCGAATATGCAACACCCGTTCATCCAACCGCCGACGGTGAGACTGCGGGGATCGTTGCATCTCACAGTTTGATTCCCACTGCGTTGTATCATGCATTTGCGACGTTTGGGTCGTTGATGTCGCCGGACTTGCCTCTCAACAGACGCCAGCATGAGATGATCACGACGGTGGTGTCGGTTACCAATCGTTGTCATTATTGAATCGAGTCTCACGCAGAGTTTCTGCGTCGTGTGACATTGGACCAGGAGTTGGTAGCCGCGCTCGAAGACGACTATCGCAAGGCGCCGATCTCCGAACAGGAGAAAGCGATGCTCGATTACGTGGTGCAGATCACTCGTGATGCGACGCGCATCTCCCCCGCGGATCACGAAAGGTTGCGCGCGGCGGGGTTTGATGATAAAGGGATTCTGCAAATAACGCTGATCGCCTCGTGGTTCAACTACATCAATCGGGTCGCGGATGCGTTGGGTGTGGGAAGAGGGTAGCTTGGCCGCGGATTTACACAGATTTACGCGGATTATTTTTCTTGTGCTGCTACTGCCGCTCTTCGTGCACGCGCAAGAGGATGAACGTGTCATCGTTAAGTCGAACCTCGTCAACATCGACGTCATTGTCAAAGACAAAAAAGGTAAATACGTCTCCGACCTGAAGGCTGAGGATTTCGTTGTCACCGAAAACGGCCAGCCGCAGAAGATCCAATTCTTCGAAGCGCCACTCTTAAACACTGAGGCGCGCCAAGCGGTTGAAGCAGGTGTAGTAGAACCGTCAGCTCCGGCAGCCGCACCGCGCAACTACGTCTCGCTCGTACTCGACTTTCAATCTACTGATATTGCGAATCTCAAACGAGTTCGTGAAGGCGCGATCAAATACGTCCGCGAACGGATGACTGATGCCGATGCAGTCGCGGTGTTAACCGTGACGCATGGCTTGCAGTTGGTCCAGACGTTCACTCAAGACAAGGCGCGATTGATCGCAGCGCTCGAGCATCTCGACGCCGCTCCTGATTCCAAGAACTTCGAACAGCGAGATATCGGCGAGAACATCGCAAACCTTCGCAACGAATTGAACGGTGCTCCTGAGACACCCGGTAATATCAACAGTCCCGCCGGCGGATCAGCGATGGCCAGAGTAATGATCATGCGGCGCGTGTTGGCGCAATTCATTCAGCTTCGCACCGCGCTTAGCCTGCAACAAGCTCGTCCCGTCCTGGCCGCACTGGCTGCACTCGCCGAAGGCTTGAGACCGATTCCAGGTAAGAAAACCCTCGTCCTGTTTTCACAGGGCTTCGTAACGCCGGCGGTGCTCGACTGGCAAGTGCAGAGCACGATCGATATTGCAAACCGCGCGAATGTCGCGATCTACATCATCGACTCCGCCGGACTTCGCGCTGGGGCGCCCGATGGTTCGTACATCCCGACGACGCCGCTCGGCGGTATCGCGGGTGGGAGTCAGGAGCAACGCATTCGTGCAGTCGGTGGCGAAACTGTTTTCGACTATGCGAGACAGGAAGGACAGGCACGCGAATACGATATTCTTTATCGTCTCTCAGGTGACACGGGCGGCAAGTTTCTCAAAGGCAACAACGACATCGGGCTCGGTCTCGAACGCATCAACGAGGAGATACAAGCGCGCTACACGCTCGCGTATCGCAGCACTAATCAAAACTTCGACGGGTCGTTTCGCAAAGTAAAAATTGAAGTGCGCCGGCCGGACGTGCAGATCATGTCGCGCAATGGCTACTACGCGATTCCGCCGGAAGAGATCGTGTTGTTATCGCCGGCAGACAAAAAACTGCTCGCGAGTTTCAACGAAGCTCAGTCGAATCCCGGTTTGCCGTTGTTCGTTTCTCTCACGCAATTCAGGGGGCGCGGCGGACTCTATACAGTTCCACTCGCGATCGAGTTGCCGCCAGCGGCAGTGAAGTTTGAGCGCAAGGGCGATAAACGATTGTTACAGCTAGAGGTGCTCGGAGTGTTGAAGGCGGGTTCGGAACGGGTTGTTTCGCGCCTGGGTGGAAACTTCGACGTTAATCTCAACGTCGACGACTACAATCAGATTCTCAACAACAACATCTTCTATCGCCAGGATCTAATACTTGCGTCAGGCGAGTACACGCTTGACCTGATCGTGAGAGACAAGCAGTCAGGGAAGATCGCGGCGCGTCGCGAGCAGTTTGTGTTGCCTGAAGCGGAGGCGGAGTTTGCGGCGACGCCAGTGGTGCTTAGTCGTTACGTTGAAGCGGCAAGTCAACTGCCACCCAACCCGGCGGATCCTCCGGATGTGTTCGTGCACGGCAAGCAGGTGATTCGTCCTTCGGCCGCGCGGCAGTTTAAGCCTGGTGATAATTTGATCATGTTTCTGGCTGTTTACAACGCTGCGAACAGTCCTGAAACCGGCAAGCCCCTCGTGCGCGTCACGGTGCGATTGATGAAGGATGGACAGCCGGCGACGAAGTTTTTCGATTACGTGCTGACCGATATTCAGGAGCGACCGGTGCCTCATCTCACGTTCGCCGAATACCTGCGTCTCGCTAGTCTTGCCCCAGGTCGTTACCAGGCAACGATCGAAGTCAAAGACATGGTGACGCGCAAGTCGTCGAAGCAGGAAGCCCCATTCGAGATCGTGCCGTAAAATCCTTTCATGCACATTTCCGAACTCGAAACACCCGCGGTCGTCGTCGATCTCGATGTGATGGAACAGAACCTGGCGCGCATGGCTGCTTACTGTCGTGAGCATAAACTGCTGCTGCGCCCGCATACGAAGTCGCACAAGATCCCCGAGCTGGCCCAACGACAAATCGCGAGCGGCGCGGATGGAATTACCGTTGCTAAACTCGGTGAAGCTGAAGTGATGCTCAAGGCGGGCCTCACTGACATCTTGATTGCGTATCCGATTGTCGGTGAGGAAAAGACGACACGCTTAGCGCGGATCGCGGAACAAGCGAAGATCACGGTCGCGCTTGATTCAGAAGAAGCGGCGCGCGGGACCTCGGCTGCGGCGACGAGACAGGGGAGCACGATCGGAGTGCTGGTCGAGATGGACGTCGGGTTTGGTCGCTGTGGTCTGGGGAATGAGAATGATCTGCTGGCGTTGGCAAAGGTGATTACTGAACTGCCGGGGCTCGAGTTCAAAGGGTTGATGTTCTTTCCAGGACATTTCACTGTTGGACCAGAGCAGAGAGCAGTGTTGCGCGCAGGGGTTAATGATTTCCTGGACCGTTCGTTGGAGACATTCGCACGCGCCGGGTTGCTGCTGGCGATTGTCAGTGGCGGTTCGACACCAACGGCTTATGAAAGCAGCCTGTTTCACGGCGTGAACGAAGTGCGGCCGGGAATGTATATCTTCAATGATCGAACCACGGCAGGGATACAGGCCGCTTCGTTCAACGATTGTGCGCTGTCAGTGGTTGTTACGGTTGTGAGTACGGCAGTATCCGGGCATGCGATCGTTGACGGCGGATCGAAGACGTTCTCTTCCGATCGTTATCAGGCGGAAGATGGGATCGGTTTTGGACTCGTGAATGAAGATCACGCGGCAGTTGTCGAACGACTTTCCGAGGAACACGGGATTTTGAATGTCGCGCGTTCGGAGCGGCGTTACCGCGTCGGCGATCGACTCAGCATCATTCCGAATCACGTTTGCACGACGCTCAACATGCACGATGAGGTCTACGGCGTAAGAGGTGAGCAGGTGGAGACAGTGTGGCGCGTAGCAGGGCGCGGAAAGGTGCGATGATTTGAGAATGGGTCTAACAGGATCTGTTTTGATCATTAGCGCTCTCTTGATTCCTGCTTTTCCGAGCTCGCAAGCCGTCTACGATCTTGTGATCCTCAACGGACGCGTGATCGATCCTGAATCGAGATCCGACTCCGTTCGCAATCTTGGCATTTCGAACGGCATCATCAAAACAATCAGCTCCAACACACTTCGCGGCCGCGCCGTGATCGACGCGCGCGGTCTAGTAGTCTCGCCCGGCTTTATCGATCTGCACCAACACGGCCAGGACGAAGAAAACTATCGCTTCAAAGCGATGGACGGTGTCACGACTGCGCTCGAACTCGAAGTCGGCACCGGAGACATCGACGCCTGGTATGCGCAACGCGAACAGAAGTCGCTGATCAACTTTGGCGTGAGCGCCGGGCATCTGGCCGCGCGCATGGCTGCGATGCGCGAACCGGTAAAGTTTCTGCCGACCGGTGATGCCGCGCGTCGAGCGGCTACAGACGCAGAGATCGACGAGATGAAGAGGAGTCTCGAAGAAGGTCTGAAACGCGGCGCGGTGGCGGTGGGTTTCGGAATTCAATACACGCCCAATGCGTCGCGCTGGGAGATCCTCGAGATGTTTCGGGTTGCGGCACGTTTTGGTGCGTCGTGTCACGTTCACATGCGACACGCCGGTGTGAAAGAACCGGGCAGCAGTATTCAAGCTCTCGAAGAAGTGATCTCGGCCGCGGCGATCACGGGAGCGCCACTGCACGTCGTTCACATTCAAAGCACCGGTGGGCCAGCAACGCCGAAGTTGCTGCAAATGATCGGCGAGGCGAAGTTGCGCAAGCTCGATGTGACGACCGAGTGTTATCCCTACATCGCGGGCATGACTGATATCAAGTCGGCGATTTTCGATGATGGATGGCAGGAAGTTTTTGGGATCGACTACAAAGACCTGCAATGGGCTGCGACCGGCGAACGGCTGACGAAAGAGACGTTTGCTCAGTATCGTCAAACCGGTGGGATGGTAGCTGTTTTCTCGATGACCGAAGAAGTTGTGACTGCTGCCATAAAGAGCCCGCTGACGATTATCGCCAGTGACGGTATTCTCGAAAACGGCAAAGGTCATCCGCGCACAGCCGGAACGTATTCACGAATCCTGGGCAAATACGTGCGCGAACAAAAAGCACTGACCTTAATGGACGCGCTCACTAAAATGACTTTAATGCCGGCGCAACGACTCGAGAGACGTGTGCCGTCAATGAGAAACAAGGGTCGCATTCGACCAGGCGCTGATGCCGATCTCACGATCTTCGATCCGCAATCGATCAGTGATCGATCAACTTTTCAGGAGCCAGCCAGGTACGCTGAAGGAATACAGTTTGTGATTGTGAACGGTGTCGTCATCGTCAGAGATGGCCAGCTTGAACCCGCCGGCCACCCGGGCCGCCCCGTCCGCGCACCACACTAAAAAACCTCTGCGTATCTCTGCGACCTCTGCGTTTAATAGCGCTTTCAAACGCAGAGGTCGCAGAGATACGCAGAGGCTGCAGAGATTACTCCGGCAGGCTCAGCTTATCGTCAACGATCATCTCCATCGCTATGCCCGCCAGGCGCGCGTAGCGCAGCACCACCAGCAGGTCGGGTTCGCGTGTGCCAAGCTCAAAGTTCGAAACAGCCGAATAGTGGACCGTCAGTCCCAGCGCTCGCGCCATCTCCGTCTGGCTCATGTTCAGACGTTTCCTGATCGCCAATAATTTCTGACTCAACAGTAACGGTTTGTTTCGACGCGAGCGCCCCATCAGGCCCCAACTCCTGACGAAGATGCGCTCTTGAATTTATATGTATTTTCACTTAAACTGCGCGCCGACCAAGAGGACAACCGATACGCCCGAACTAGTCGGGCGTGACTCACCAGCGGATCTGCCCTCTCGCCCTAATCAATGTCTGCTCCTTTTCATCTATACAGTTTCGGAGCGCATGCCCGGAGGCAAAAGTGGGTGTTGCCTGTGCGTTCCGCCGAGAGCGGTAGTCCGGCCTGAGAAATCGTGCTGCCGCTCTCACTAAGGTACTGCCCACAAATTGTCGTAAAAGTATGAGTGTCGCCGGCGTCAGCTTGGCGAGGTTAGCTCATCTTCGTAGCGTCGAAGGGTAACGCGAGGATTTTCGCTTGGCAACAGGTTTGCGCGTCTTACGTCCTCAGCGCGCCTGTTTGGTGCGAAAAAGCACGAACACGCAGCCGTTCGAGAGCTGCCGGCACTTTACCAACTCCAGATCGATCTGCCGCGACATCTCGTGAAACAAAAGAATCCCCGAGCCCAATAAGATCGGGTGGATGTTGAGACCGATTTCGTCGATCAATCCGGCCTCAAACAAAGGCTTCGCGAGTACACCGCCGCCCATAATGCAAATGTCCCTGCCGTCCTCTTCTTTCAGACGACGAACGAAATCCACTACGTCTTCAGAAACGAAGGTCAGTCCCTTTTTGCCACGTTCCTTGAGCGTGCGCGAGAAAACGTAAGTCTTCACACCCTTGTGCGCGGGCAATGGCCCATGGCTGGCCGCAACTTCGTAAGTCCGTCGCCCCATCACGATGGTGTCGATGGTTTTGAAATAGTCGCGCATGATCTCGCCTGCTTCTTTGCACCACATAATCCAATCGTACGAGTCGTCTTTGCGAGCAATGAAATTGTCGAGACTCGAGGCGCCACCGAAAGTCACCTTTCGCATAGTTCATCTCCCTTCCGATTTGTTCTCGAACCAACTTAGCCTCTGTTTCATGACACCTGCTGTCATATTTCTGAGATAAAATGGGCCACAAAGAGGCACAAAACGCATACAAGAAGGTACAAAGGAAAACCAATGAGAGGGGATCGACTATTTTCCATCGTGCTGCTGTTGCAGGCGCATCACCAGATGACTGCCCGCGACCTCGCCTCGCGTCTGGAAGTGTCGGAACGGACCATTCATCGCGACATGGAGGCGCTGAGCGGCGCCGGTATTCCGGTTGTTGCGGCCAGAGGCTTGGGCGGCGGTTGGTCTTTGCTGGGTGAATACCGTACGAGTCTGACCGGACTTACGGAAACTGAGATCCAGTCGCTGTTTGTCACGACGCCTGCAAAGGTGCTCACGGATTTGCGACTCGAGAAGGCGGCTGACGGCGCGCTGCTGAAATTGTTAGCCTGTCTGCCTACTACCTTCCGTCCGGGTGCGGAGCGTGCACGCCAGCGCATTCATGTCGACGTCAGCGGTTGGTCTCGACGCGAAGAAGCAGTGCCGTTTCTTCCGATCTTGCAGGAGGCGCTTTGGCTCGAGCGCAAACTGCAAATCAGTTACGAACGCGGTCCGGGTTGTGAAGCAGTGCAACGAACGATCGCGCCGTTCGGACTCGTAGCGAAAGGAAGTGTCTGGTATCTCGTCGGGGCTGTTGATGGGCAGGTGCGCAGTTATCGAGTTTCGCGGATCACGCAGGCGGAAGTTTTGAATGACCATGCCGATATCCCCGCCGATTTCGATCTCGCAGCGTTCTGGCAACAATCAGCGACGGTATTTAAATCGAATGTGCCTAACTACGTGGCGCAGTTCTGGGTTGCGCCCTCAGTTTTACTGCGTTTGAGTTTTGCGGGGCGTTTTGCACGTGTTACGGAAACTGATGAAACTGATCCGCGCGGTTGGCGAAAGGTCGTAGTTGGGTTTGATGTTGAAGAGATGGCCTGCGAGTATGCTGTCTCCTTTGGTCCGAATCTCGAAGTCATTGAGCCACTACCACTGCGCGAAAAAGTTATCGACATGGCCCAGGCGACGTTACGGTTTTATAGAAACCCATCCACAGAATGAGTTTAAAACTTCTTGACACCTCGCGTACATCGCGTCTAGTATCCGCGCTGCTCCAATTGTTCCCCCAAGCGCGTCGGGTAGTTCCTTACACTGCCTGAGGATCTTTTTAACGGGCTTAGTGACACAAAACACATTCCTTTAGTCATTTCATTTGTGAACTTCCCGCAAAACTCGGCTAGCAATGAAAGAGGACCTATGCGAGCCACACTTTCGAACCCCGCTGTCAGCCCGTCTGAGGAAACCACTGAGAACCAACGAGAATTGCTGGTTGGTGAGAGCCCGGAATTCCTGCAAGTTATTCGTAAGGCCAACCTGTTGGCCCAGTCGAAAGCGCCGGTGGTCATATCCGGTGAGACGGGAAGTGGCAAGGAATTGTTGGCGCGCGCCATTCACTACCAGGGTGCCCGGAAGTCAAAACCTTTTATCCCTGTGAATTGTGGCGCGCTACCTGATGACCTTTTCGAGAACGAGCTTTTTGGTCACATGAAAGGCGCTTATACGAATGCTTCCTCCAACGAAAATGGGCTGATCGCGGAAGCGGAAGGAGGAACTCTCCTGCTCGATGAAGTAGACGCATTGACACCTTCGGCTCAGATCAAGCTGCTTCGCTTTTTGCAGAGTGGAGAGTACCGGCCCCTGGGAGCGTCGCGCCCGACAGTCGCAGACGTGCGGACCATCGCGGCCACTAATAGAGATATTGGTCGCTGTGTCGCGCTCAAACTTTTTCGGGAAGATCTTCACTACCGGTTAAATGTACTTTCGCTTTCGATTCCTGCCCTGCGCGACCGCGGAAATGACGTATTGGAGTTGGCCGCACATTTTCTTTCTGTTTACGCCAGAGAGCATGGGAGAGTGACGCCCCGACTCTCTGAAGATGCGCGGCAAAAGCTGCTTAACTACTCATGGCCGGGAAATGTACGCGAGTTGGAAGGAGTTATTCAGCGCGCGATCGTTTTACGCGATGCCACAGTGCTTACCGCAGACGATCTCGAGCTTCCCGAATGCATTGATCGAACCGCGGACGAGGTCGAACTGTTTCGGTTGCGAAAGTCGTTAGCCATCGGTCAGTTCGAGCGCGACTTCGTGGCACGAATGCTTGCTCTTCACAACGGGAACATCTCGCACGCAGCAAAGGCCGCGGGTAAGGACCGGCGTTCGTTTCAACGGCTGGTCAGTAAACACGGCCTTGACCGCAAGTCTTTCCAGACGTAGTGGGCCAATCGGCTTTGCCTCAATTCTTCCGCGCCTTCGGTGCTATGCGTCGAATTTGCCACGTTTGTTGCGGCTAAATTCCCGCACCTCTATTTGCCAATAAATCTCACGCTTCGTCACTCCATGGAATGATCAAGGTGCGGGCACAGCCCCGCATCCAGATCATCTGAGCCCCGCAAAGTCCAGTCAGAACCTATTGGTATCGGTTTTGCCACGCCAACTGGAATGCAATGACTCAGAACCAAACGCCGCATGATGAGCTGAGCGCGGGGATTCTGCGCTACGTAGTTGCGCATCCCCGGGCGAAGGACACGATTGACGGCATTGAGAAATGGTGGTTGCCAAAAAGCACGAGTCCCGAAAAGAAGCGGAGGATAGAAGAAACTCTCAATTGGCTGGCGGCTAAAGGCTGGCTGATCGCGCGTAGCTCACCTCAATCCGAAACGATCTATTCCCTTAACGAAAACAGCTTAGAGGAAATCCGTGAATTTCTTGGAGAAGACTGAAAGGAAGGACCGCTAATGCCAATAGCACCTACTTACCCGGGTGTATACATTGAGGAGATTCCGAGCGGTGTACGCACCATTACCGGAGTTGCCACTTCCATTACCGCGTTCATCGGACGCGCCGTGAGTGGGCCGGTCAACGAGCCCACGATCATCAACAGCTTCGGCGATTACGAGCGCCGGTTTGGAGGCTTGTCCCTGCTCAGCACGATGAGCTACGCCGTGCGCGACTTCTATCTCAACGGTGGCAGCCAGGCGGTCATCGTGCGCGTTATCAGAAACGGCGGCACCGCACGCATTAGTCTGCCCGTCGAAACAACCAGTCCACCGGTTACTTCTCCTCCGGCCGGCAGTTTGTTTCTGGATGCGGCGAGTGCGGGCGGCTGGGGCACAAATCTGAGCGCGATAGTGGATTACGACACCGCCGATCCAACGCGCCCGGTGACCTCGCCACCGGCTACACCAGATCCGGAGCTCTTTAATCTCATTGTTACTCAGAAACAAGATGACACCGTTCAGCTTGAAGAGAAATTTCTGCTCGTCTCGATGAATCCGGCCTCGCGTCGTTTCCTTCCGCGTGTGCTGGAGCAAAGCTCGCTGCTCGTTCGCGTTCCCAAAAACGCGAGTGGCGCATTCGTGCTGCCGGTTACCGGTGCAGGCCGACCAGTGCGGCCGCGAATCACTGCCAGTCCGGTAGCCGCGCTCGGCGGCCGCGATGGCGACGACATAACCGCCACTGAAATAAACGGAGTTCAGAACGACAAGACCGGGATCTTCGCACTCGAAAAGGCCGATCTTTTCAATCTGCTTTGTATTCCGCCTGCGGTGCGCGATGGCGATACAGATCCAACTGTCTATCAAGCCGCCATGCAGTACTGCACGGATCGACGCGCCATGCTGATTGTCGATCCTCCCATTGCGTGGGGCGCAAGGGCTGAAACTGCGGCAGGCAATGCTATCGCCGGGTTGGGCAATCTCAATCTCTCCGGTACTGCGGCACGAAATGCCGCTCTCTATTTTCCCCGTGTGGTCCAGGCGGATCCATTGCGCGATCGGCAGCTTGATACGTTCGTGCCCTGCGGAATCATCGCCGGTGTGATGGCGCGCACAGATGCGCAGCGAGGTGTCTGGAAAGCACCGGCAGGCATCGATGCCGCGCTCAACGGCATTCAGGCGCTTCAGGTAAATCTCACTGACGACGAGAACGGACAACTCAACCCGCTCGGTATTAATTGTCTGCGAAGCTTCCCGGTCACCGGACGAGTTGTCTGGGGCGCGCGAACGTTGCGCGGCGCGGACCAACTGGCCGACGAATACAAGTACGTACCGGTGAGGCGCACCGCGCTCTTCATCGAGGAAAGCCTGTATCGCGGCACGCAGTGGGTGGTGTTTGAGCCGAATGACGAACCGCTTTGGGCGCAGATCCGGCTGAACGTCGGTGCGTTCATGCAGAACCTGTTTCGCCAGGGAGCATTTCAAGGCAAGACACCGCGCGAGGCCTACTTCGTCAAATGCGACAAAGAAACGACCACGCAGAACGATATCAACCTCGGGATAGTGAACGTACTGGTTGGTTTCGCGCCGCTCAAACCCGCGGAGTTCGTAATCATCAAGATCCAGCAGTTAGCCGGACAGATTGACACCTAAGGAGGACGTGATGGCTCAATTCAGTGTCAACGCACAGCGTTTCGACCCGTACAAAAATTTCAAATTTCGGGTTAAGTGGGACGGAAAATATGTGGCCGGGGTGAGCAAGGTCGGTGGCCTCAAGCGAAGCACAGAAGTGGTGGAACACAGAGAAGGTGGTGACCCAAGCACCGGCCGCAAATCACCCGGCCGGACCAAGTACGAAGCCGTCACCCTGGAGCGAGGCGTGACTCACGATACTGAATTTGAAAAATGGGCCAACAAGGTGTGGAACTTCGGCTCGGGTCTTGGAGCTGAGGTATCGCTGAAAGACTTTCGCAAAGACATCATCATCGAACTCTACAACGAAGCAGGACAGTTGGCGCTTTCTTACAAACTGTACCGCTGCTGGGTTTCGGAATATCAGGCGTTACCCGACCTCGACGCCAACGCCAACGCCGTCGCGATTCAGCACCTGAAACTGGAGAATGAAGGTTGGGAGCGGGACTATGAAGTACCTGAACCGTCTGAACCTACCTTCACCGAGCCGCCTGTGTAATCGCTTATGCGCCCGCTTTCAGTAGCGCAACTGTTGGACGCGTGGGAAAAAGGTTTGTCTGAGCCGGTGTGCACACGAGTGTTTCCCGTGCTCGCAGCGGCGTTCGTGGATTGTCCTATCGATGAGCTGGCCGCGTTGAGTATCGGTGAGCGAGATCGCCGGTTGTTAACGCTGCGCTCGTCGACGTTTGGGCCACAACTGGCCAGCGTTGCCGGCTGTTCCCAATGTGGGGAAGTTCTCGAATGGGAACTTGAGACCGTGGATTTGCTTATGGAGAAACCAGCAGAGTTGCCGGGCGAACTGTCAATTGACGTAGACAACTATTACGTCAGGTTCAGACTGCCTAACACTATGGATCTCGCGTCCATCAGCAACTGTCAAGATGCTTCGTCGGCTCGCGGGCGCTTACTCGAGAATTGCATTTCCGACGCTCAACACAAAGGTGAACAGATTTCACCACGTGCTTTACCGGTTTCAGTAACGACTGAGATCGTCAAGCGGATGGCTGAAGCTGATCCACAAGCTGATCTGGAAGTCGATTTGTCATGTCCCTCCTGTGGTGAACAGTGGCAGGCAAACTTCGATATCGAGTCGTTCTTCTGGACTGAGTTAAGCGCGTGGGCCCAACGAATACTGTTGGAGGTTCACAGTTTGGCTCGCGCTTATGGTTGGAGCGAGTCGGACATTCTCAATCTCAGTCCCTGGCGACGGCAGTTTTATCTCGGTATGGCAGGCACATGAGCGATTATCTAAACACTCTCATCGCCAGAACGCTGCGTTTGGAACCGGTGGTCCAACCGCGGCTTGCCTCTTTGTTCGAACCGGTATCGCCTGGACCAGTGAATCAACCTGCGTCTGAAGTTTCTGAAACTCGCTCGCTCGAGGAGACTCTGCCGCGGCCCACTGCGGAACTGTCTCAACGAAAAGAGAAGAAGGAGCCGAACGCCGAAAGCAGCGTAACGAATGAGCAGGCCGCCGTGGTTCTTCAGTCGCAGCCGATGCGTGCGAGTCTTTTGCCTGCGAGTCTTTTGCCCGCGCCGGTCATGCCAGCGTCACCGTTTTCCATCAATGACACAGCCGGCACTCGCGAAGTTCGTAATGAAGAATTGGCCCGACCCTTAGCCCACACTGACCCCATAACTACATCGAGCAAGACGGATAGCAACACAACTCCGTCACGCATAAAGCCCGAAGTCCGGATCATTTCAACCGCGACCGATCGCGGACAGATTCAGCCGCTCCCCTCGGTGCCTGCCTACGCTGCGCCACCGAGTCCGTTGTCATCCGCTCGCAACGCCGGCATTCAAGCATCCACTCCGGCAGAAGCACCTGAAGCCGTAGTTGTCACGATTGGTCGTGTCGATGTGCGTGCGATTTTCCCACCGTCCCCAGCAACGCCACGCCCGCATCGCGTTCAGCAGCAGTCGATGTCACTTGACGAGTATCTCAAACAGCGAAGTGAGGGACGCCGATGAGTAATGCACTGGCGATCGCCTCCGTCACTGCTGTTTTGAGGGACCTGCTCAACAACGGTCTGATAGATCATGACGTCTCGGCGACCCTCGGTAACGTCACAGTTTCATCGTTGTCGCCCGATCGCATTGATATCACGTCGCAAAACCAGCAAAGCCGTCTCAACATTTTTCTTTATCAAGTCACTCCCAATGCGGCCTGGCGCAACGTCGGTTTACCTTCGCGAAATGGTAACGGTGAACGTCTCACTAACGCGCCTCTCGCACTCAATCTCCATTATCTTTTGACTGCTTATGGCGCGCTCGAACTTCATGCAGAGATCCTGCTCGGCTATGGAATGCAACTGCTGCACGAGACGCCGGTACTGACTCGCACCGCAATTCGCACTGCACTTGCTCCGCCCTCTCAGGTTGTCGGGGGCGGAAATCTGCCGCCGCAACTCCAGGCACTGTTCACCTCGGAACTGTCGGAACAAGTCGAGCAAATCAAGATCATTCCGGAGTCGCCAAACACAGAAGAAATATCTCGCTTGTGGTCGGCCTTTGGAGCTCCTTATCGTCCTACGGCCGCTTATCAGGCTTCAGTGGTTCTGATTGAAAGCAAACAGACCACGAAGACTGCATTGCCGGTGCGCGCGCGCAATCTGTATGTGGTCCCATTTAATCAACCGGTCATCGAGCAGGTGACATCGCAGGCCAATGCCGCGGACCCGATTGTTCTAAATCAGCCTGTGCTCGCCGGACAAAATCTCGTTTTGTTAGGGAGAGGTTTGCGCGCGGATGATGTTCGCGTGAACGTCGGCGGGATTGAAGTTACGCCCACGGACGCCAACATCACCGGCACGCAAATTATTTTTCCACTACCGGCGGGACTTCAGGCGGGAGTGCAGGGCGCACAAGTAATTCAGCGACGATTGATGGGTACGCCGCCCGTACCACATCGCGGCGTCGAGTCGAACCTCGCCGCGTTCGTCTTGCGACCCACGATCGATCCCCCTGCGAGTCCGGTCTTTGTCGCCGGCCCTGGTCCAGCTCCCATTTCAGGAACAGTAAGCGTAGCCGTAAACCCGGCGATCGGAAACGCGCAACGAGTGATTCTGTTGCTGAATGAATTCGTACCGGTTACCAGTCCGCCGCAGACCACCGTGGCCGCGGCGTATAGTTTTGTCGCTCCTTTGCGCACGCCTCTGAGTCCACCGTCTGGACCATCCGGTTCAAGTCAAACAATCGCGATTCCGGTCAGCGGCGTCAAAGCCGGGACTTATCTCGTGCGCATACAGGTTGACGGTGCGGAAAGCATGCTGGGCACAAATGCAATCGGGCAGTTCGATAGACCAACGGTAACCATCGCATGAACGGCGAGACAAACAACGGATGGGCCGAAGCTAACCAACGCTACCTGACGGCGCGGTTGAAAGTAGTGCGTCGGGCCCTGGAGCGCCACGCCGCCGGGCGTGCAGCGACTACTTCGTCCCGCGTTGCTGAAAGTGAAACACCCGAAGCGAGCGAAGCGCCGGAGCTGTTGGATGAAGCAGTGAATACATTTAAGGGGCCTTCCGCGTTGGGCCACCTCGCGGAAATGTTTTCGCTTTCACCATTCGAGCAGGATCTGCTGTTGTTGTGTGCGGGGATAGAGTTTGACGGTACGTTTCCTGCGCTTTGCGCTTCCGCCCACGGTGATCCTCGTTGTAACTATGCAACCTTCAGTCTCGCGCTCGCGGCTTTGCCGGATCCGCACTGGAACGCACTGACAGCGGCCGCGCCCCTGCGTCGTTGGCGTCTCGTAGAAGTGACGAACAGCGGTGAAGGACTTTTGCAAAGTCAGCTACGCATAGACGAACGAGTGCTTCATTACCTGGCGGGCATTTCCTACATGGACCAGCGTTTGGAGGGACTGGTCCGGCCGTTTAGTTCGCATCGAGATCTGCCTGAATCGCAACAGCAGGTTGCGGATCGCATTGTTGATTTTTGGAGCCGGCGCAAACTGTCCGGTGGGTGGCCCGTCGTGGCGCTCTGCGGACGCGATCAAAGAGCGAAGTGCAATGTCGCAGCTCGGGGTTGTTCTTTGCTCAGATTACGTTTGCACGTTTTGCGCGCTGAGGATGTGCCGCAGTCGGTCGCCGAACGCGAAGCGTTTGCCAGACTATGGGAGCGCGAAAGTCTTTTACTGGGCAGCGCGCTGCTTTTGGATGCTGGAGATCAGGAAATGCCGCCGGCAGCGGTGGCATTGATCGAAGCGTTGAATAGTGTGCTGCTGGTTTCCGTGCCGGAGACGTTGAACTTGCGCAACCGTTCTGCTTATCGAGTTGAAGTGCAGAAGCCCAGTGCGGTCGAACAACGATCACTGTGGACCGATTTTCTTGGCCCAGCCGCAAATCAGATCAATGGCGAACTCGAGCGCCTCGTTTCCCAATTCAGTTTAGGGTCAGACGCGATTTTTGACGCCAGTGAACTCGCCGGCGAGAGTGTTTCCCCTGAAGGCGAAAAGGATTTTAGCGCCGGCGCTCTATGGGACGCTTGCCGGATGCTTGCCCGGCCTCGTCTCGACGATCTCGCGCAACGGATCGTGCCCGCGGCGACGTGGAGCGATTTGGTATTGCCGGAATCACAAGCGCGTGGTTTGCGCGAAATCTCGGTGCACGTTCGACAGCGCGCGAAGGTACATGGCGACTGGGGTTTTGCCGCGAAAGGCGAACGAGGACTCGGAATTAGTGCGCTGTTTGCCGGATCGAGCGGCACGGGAAAGACGATGGCGGCGGAGGTGTTGGCAAACGATTTAAGGCTCGATCTCTACCGGATTGATTTGAGCCAGGTCGTGAGCAAGTACATCGGCGAAACAGAGAAGAATCTGCGAAGAGTGTTTGATGCCGCCGAAGATGGTGGGGCCGTGCTGCTGTTCGACGAAGCCGATGCTCTTTTTGGGAAACGCAGTGAAGTCAAAGACAGTCACGATCGTTATGCGAACATAGAAGTCAGTTACCTATTACAGCGTATGGAGGCATATCGCGGCCTCGCAATTCTTACGACAAATCTGAAAGCAGCAGTTGACACTGCGTTTCTGCGCCGGCTGCGTTTCGTCATCGAGTTTCCGTTTCCTGATGCCACGCACCGCGCCGAGATCTGGCGACGAATATTTCCTGTTGAAACGCCCGTTAAGGATCTCGATCTTTCTCGACTTGCTCGTCTCAGTATTCCGGGCGGAAACATCCGTAACATCGCACTTCACGCCGCTTTTCTCGCCGCGGATGCGGAAGCAGCGGTGACTATGACTCACCTCGCGCGGGCTGCGCGCAGCGAGTACGCGAAACTCGAGAAGCCTCTGACTGAGGCGGAAATTGGAGGCTGGTGATGAAGAGACCAACAATCAGACTTCACATCGAAGAGCTGGTGCTTCACAGCTTCGCTCCCAATGATCGTCACGCCATTGCGGATGCAGTTCAACGCGAACTTTCAAGTCTGCTGGAGGTCGGTTTGGGATCTGAATCTGCGGCCCGTTTCGCCAGTAGTGCCCACCACGTGCATCTCGACGCCGGCAGTTTTCAGGTTGAAAACGGTGCGAAGGCGCCTTCGATCGGGGCCGGGATAGCGAACGCAGTTTACGGAGGGCTCTCCAAATGAACTCGCGCGCGAGCGTTTCTTCACAACTGCGGGCTCCTTCTTTTACGCCGCACAGCGGACTCTTACAGCGCAAGTGTGGTTGCAGCGGATTAACGGGCAACTGCGAAGAATGCGATAAGAAAAAGCTGCAAAAAAAATCGGTCCACGGTGAAGCGCAAACGTCTAGCGCACCGGCAATCGTAAACAGTGTGTTGAATTCAGCGGGGCAGCCACTCGCCACCGAAACGCGCGCCTTCATGGAGCCGCGTTTCGGGCACGACTTCAGCCACGTGCGTATTCATGTCGATCAGAAAGCCGCTGAGTCGGCGCGAGCCGTAAACGCTCTGGCTTACACAGTGGGCTCCGATGTCGTCTTCCGGGAATCCCAGTATGCGCCACATACCTCTGAGGGACGGCGGCTCTTGGCGCACGAACTAACGCACGTGGTCCAGCAGCGCGGCCAATCAATGCGCTCCGCGCACGGAGTAACTCTGGACGATAGCCCTGAGCTCGAGCAGGAAGCAGATCGCGTCGCAGACGCCGCCCTCAGTGGCCAGCTGGAGAGTGCGATCGCAGCGCGCACAACGCGTGGTGTGCAGCGTCAGCCGGCATCGAAGCCCGACGCGCCCGCAACACAGCCACCCAAAGCCGAACCGTCGAAAGTCGAGAGCCCTGCAAGTGCGTGCGTTGTACCGGTCAATGGCCGGGAACCGGAGTCGTTGACGCGCATGGACACGGTCACCGTCATCGAGATCTGTGGCGGTTCCACCGAGCCTTGTGCCGCGGTGAAGACAGATCTGGGCGCGCTGTGCGCGGAGATCGACGCCAAACCGAAGCGCGTTAAGTTTCGAGTTTTTCACATCGACAGCGAACTTAAAGAGAATGAAAAACTGGTCGACCGGTTCGGTAAGGGTCCACAGACTCTTGTTTACACAGAACGCACGCGCAGCCTTTCCCTGGCCGGCAAGCCAAAGAACTATTTGGACCAGATTCGCGCTGTTTACGAATCCTCTTTAAAGGAAGGCGCTTTCAAGGGCATGGAGATCGGTGCGGGCGTCGGAGGCGGGATAGGTGGAATCGTGGGGTCCGCAATTGGCGGAGTAATGGGTGGCTTTGGAGGAGCGGTTTTGGGTGGTTTGCTGGGAGGCGCGATCGGTGCCGGGGTGGGGCTTTTGGTCGGCTGGGCAATTGGGGCGGCGGCGGCTGAAGACATTGGCGCCAAGCCATTATCGGCAGGGCGCAAGAAAGAGGTCGCGGAATACCTGGAAGAACTCGCGCGCAAAGATCAGAAATTAGGTGGTTTGAGTAGTGACGATCTCGCGCGTGATGCCGTTGATCAATGGGTGGCGAACAAGGCAAAGCTGAATCTCTCGCCGCGCATTTTGAAGCTACTCGTCCTGGAGATGTTGGATGGAACGGTCAGCAGGGACGATCAGCGAGCCATCCTCAAGATCCTCGAGAACGCAAGCGATGTGGAGGTGCTCCAAATCTTCGGTGTCCAGGATCCGCCCCGGCTTCTGGACCTGGAAGCGGTCTTTGGGGGCACGGAGAAGGAATATCTTCTGGAATTGCTCGAGCAGTTGCGTAAGCGATTCCCGGTGTTAGCGCCGGAACAGAAAACAACCGGCTTGATGATTGAGAACCCGGTTGTTAAAGCGACGCTGGCCGCCAACTTCGTCGAGACACATAAGCCCGAACCGGGAGCAGTAAGACGAGAGTGCTGCGGTGGGTTTATCCAGAACCTGAAAACTGGCGAGGTGCATGCCGAGCCGGGTTCACCGGAATGCTCGGTAGCTACGCCGACGAAGCAGCCGGACTGTGCGACGAATGAAAAAGTCATGAAAGGACGACTGAAGTACGACAAAGACCATCGAATTGCGGCGTCGTTCCATACCCATCCGCTTGTGACATCACAAGTCCGATATGCTCCGAGCGCAGCCGACTTCCAGCCTGGATGGGGTGAACCGGAGCATTACGTCGTCGACCCGTTCAATGTGAACTTAATTGAATATGCCGACAGAAAGGCGATCGGCTATCGAATACTTGGTTCGACGAGCACTCTGCTCGGCGTGCAGCGTATCGAGCCGCCGAAACAGATGCGCTCCACACTGGAGCTGGGCTGAGACACAGAGGGTTACCCAAATGAGTACACATGCTTGCGCCACTGAGAAAAAACCTATGCCGGTGCCGTCGCTGACGTCTCCGACAAAGGGCCTGCTACAGCGCAAGTGCGAATGTGGCAGCGCAACTAAGCTGGCCGGAAGTTGTGAAGACTGTAAACAAAAACGTGCGTTGAAAAGAGCTGCTACACGCACGTTTATGGAAGCAGGCTTTGGTCATGATTTCAGCAAGGTCCGCGTACACGCAGACGAGAGGCCGCACCACAAGGGTTTCACTTACGAAGATTTGCTGGCGGGCGAAGTGAAGGACGACGAGAAGCGCGAAATGCCCGGCGCCGGAGCGCCGGAAAAGAATTCACCGCACAAAGATGAACTGCCGCACGCCGGCGCGGCCACGATCGTCTGTGAAAGTGGTGATTACGTTGTGAAGTTGAACAGTTGGGCCGGTAAGCCGTGCGGCATTTCTGATTGCGTAACCGCGCATGAAAGCTCGCACATCGACGACTGGCGGAGTCGCTGGCCCAAAGGCTGTAAGAAGGACGATGGGTCGAACCAGGCCGATGGGTACTTACCGACGGGCGGAGACGGGTACGCCGACTTTTTGAAAAAGTCGGAGTGCACGGCCCATACGAAAGATCTGGATTGCGCTGAAGCAAAACTAAAAGCCGCAACAGGCGACTGCAAAACGAAACTGGAAGCCTACGTCAAGCTGACCAGAGATCAGAAGGCGGGTTACTGCTAGTACAAGTAAATGACTGGGGATGAAGCGATAAAGATAGCTCGCGACTATGCCACCCGGCATGGCTATGACGTCGAGCGTTACGAACCGGTCGCCAAACGCGATGACGGCGAATGGCATGTTTTCTTTCGCGGCAAGGATCTATTACCGGGAAACTTCTTCTCCGTTTACGTAGATGACGCCTCCGGAACAGTGAGGGAACTCGTTCCCGGAAAATAAGATGAAGGAAGCAGCTTTACAGACTCAAAGACCCAACACGCCGCACACCGGACTCTTGCAGCGCAAGTGTGCTTGCAGCGGACTAACCGGAAATTGCGAAGAGTGCAAGAAGCAAAAGCTCCAAAAGAAACCAGCCCACGCCGGCGCGCAGATGTCTACCGCGCCGCCAATCGTGAACAGCGTGTTGAACTCGCCGGGTCAGCCGCTCGACACCGAAACACGTGCCTTCATGGAGCCCCGCTTCAGGCACGACTTTAGCCAGGTCCGTATTCACACCGATCACAGCGCAATGGAATCCGCGCGGGCCGTGAATGCCGTGGCTTATACAGTCGGCCCTCACATAGCTTTCGCCAAACCGTTTTCTCCTGCGCAACAAACAGATCGAGGTTTGTTGGCCCACGAGTTGGCCCACGTCGTGCAACAGGAAGGTGTATCTGCCGAAGCTAATTCGACAATCGAAGTGGGCCCCGCCAATGACAATTCTGAAAAAGAAGCTGATGAGTTCGCTTCATCAGTTATGAACGGAACAGCCAACCGTGGCATTGGTCATGTTGGCTTGCGGGTTGCCAGACAGACCCCGGGAAGTTCAACTCCGACTGCACCCACAGTTAGCCCGCAACAAGCGATGATGGACGCAGCCAACACAACCCGCCTGGCTTATCTTTCGCGCGCCAGAGCCCGGCTGCGCTTGTTGCAAATCGCCTGTGAGGAGGCGGCGGATCCCTTGATGTTGACTCAGGCAATGCCGGAGGAGGTGCGACCGTTTGTGGCGTGGCTGGGAGTGTTGCCGACCGATAAATCGTTCTGCTCGATGGTTAACTGGATGAAAGCCCTGGTTGAAGAAAACATGGGCATGACAGTACCGCCATTTTTCTTTGCCGATGCGAACGACGCTTTTTGCCAACTGGGAAATCAATTTCCGAACGCCAACTACGAGGGCACGCAGATAAGAATCTGCCCTAAGACAGTTAATCCGGCGCTCACGAATTCTACCGAGCGCGTATTGATCCTGATACATGAATTATTCCACGACCCGCGTTTTCAGATGGAACATCCCACAATGGAAGTGATGAACACTTCTCACTGCGGGACCCTTGGTGTCTTCGAAGCGATCACGAATCCATATTGTGTAACAAACGTAATTGGCAGCCTGGGTGGAGGATACCGGGCGGTGTTTTAACGAGCTGAGATAGGGGAAGCAACAGTGTTTTGTCAGGCGATGCAAGTCACAGCGCGAGTTGCTGCGCGCACGGTGCAAAAAAAAGCAGCCGGCACTGGCGGCGCTTCTTCGGCGCTTCCGAATGTGCACGATGTTTTGCGCTCACCAGGACAGCCGCTGGAAAGGCAGACACAAGCTTTCATGGAATCACGTTTCGGTCATGACTTCAGCCGGGTGCGGATTCATGCGGATGCGCAGGCCGCGAAATCTGCGCAGCAGATCAATGCAAAAGCTTACACGGTTGGCCCAGACATCGTCTTTGCCGCCGGCCGATATGGACCACAGACCGAATCGGGTCGCCTCTTGCTGGCTCACGAACTCGCTCACGTCGTGCAGCAGGGAGATCAACGCGGCTTTCAGGAAAAGTTGGTGGTGAGTGAACCAGGCGATGCAGGTGAGCTGGAAGCCGACCGCATCGCTCAGGACGTGATGCACGGCCAACCCGGAACGATTACCTCACGAACCGCGGGAGTAATGCTGCAACGTAATCCGGACGTCGGCTTCACGATCCACAACATGAACATTGAAGAAGGGAAACTCGACAATCCCACAGACGCCAACGGCGTTGTTACGTGGCCACTTTCTTTCGGCGTCACCTCGCCCATCGAAGTGTTTCCGGACGTTGAAGTCACAGGCAGTGCGGGTGACGACTGCACGACTCATACGCTGGGTTTTTTACAAACGATGCATATCCACTGGGCCCACGTACATTACAAGGGCCAATCCCCGGGCGACGGCTCATCAATGATGAGCTTCGATGCTCCACTTCCAATCCGTGACGGTGAGCCTGGAACCATGTGGTACAGAGCCGACAACGTCGCAACACCGGCTGCTTGTAACGAGCATATCGAGCCGCATATGGACGACTATCCCTCTCTCACGGACATTCCCAAAGTGCGAACGAATTCGCTGACCAGTAAACAGAACTTTCTCACTTACATCACGAGGGGCGTTCACTTTGTTACCACGCTTGTCGATGACGGGCCGTCAGGAGTAACACCGTTACGCTTCTTTTACTGGAATTACTTGATGGATATTTCATTCAAACCCAACTATGCGAATACGACTGATGCCTGGCCATTTACCTGGTCCAAGAATAGAGGTCATGCGGATAGGGTGCACAAGGGAGGCAGTAGTTCTGTTCCCTTGTTCACGACTGCCTCTACTTCATACAGAGAGGCGGTCCAGACAAACATTGCCGAGAAAAGTTAAGGATTGAATCTGAGGTTATGAGGAAACGATTGCAAGCCGAGGTCCGACATCACTCGAAATCTTCTTCGGATTCGAGCATGAATGGCTTTCTGCAACGCAGGTACGGTGGTTATCAAAATCGCGCGTCGAGCGGAACGCTCTCGTTCGGACACGACTTCAGCAAGGTACGACTCCACTCTGACAGTCCAGTGACACGCATGGTCAATGATCAAACTCAATCCGGTGGTCTGGGCGAAGAGTTTACGAAGGGCACAGCGCCCGCCCCGGCTGCGACACCAACGCCTGACCTGAATCTGGGTGGCGAAGAAGCGAAGCCCAACACCACCGCGCCAGTTATAGACCAGGTTGAGCTGGTATCGTCGTCAGCCGGCGCTGTGAAGGGTTATGCCGAAAAGTTAGATACTTGTGACGCCAGTCTAAATAAGCCTGGACCATTCAACGATATGGCTTTTCGCGGCTCAGTCGCGAATGTTCATCAGGTTCAGTTTCACGTGTCGCAGGGCAATCCCAGTGATTTGCGAGCGTCGCGGATTGTCAACCGAACTGCTGCGGGTCGCGGACAGACATTTTCCAAGTCAGGAAACGACGGCCCTCCGGATCACGAATACAGTTTCACGAAAGACAAGATGGTTATTGCCGATGCGCCTGGCTGGTGCAGCAAGCTCACAGAGACTGATTTTCCGGTCAGCTACTCAGGCGACTTCGCTCTGTATGCCTGGGACGCGCCGACCAAACAGATCCTGGCGAGCATCGCGTATCACGTCGAAGTTAAGAAGACGCACTTCAGCCAGGGTGATCCGGTCAACACGGTGAGTGTCACTGAAAAGAAAATCGGCGGCACCGTTCCGTCGCCGGTTAAGCCGAAGAAGTAATGTGCACGCGCACGGGTATGAAGGCAGAGGAGATTAAATGAAGGCAGCTCCGGTCACAGCCCAAGCTCCAGCCAAGACAACATCGGAGGTGTTGGCGCAGCGCAAGTGCGCATGTAGCGTGCTTACCGGCGACTGTGAAGAGTGCAAAGAAAAGAAGTTAATGCAGAGAAAGGTTGTAGCCGACCGGCGAGGGAGTATTTCGGCGCCGTCAGTCGTCTCTGAAGTGGTGCGTTCGCCTGGTCTCCCCCTTTCTGATGAAACGCGAACTTATTTTGAGACACGCCTTGGACATGACTTTAGTCGCGTGCGCGTACACACCGGACCGAGAGCAGCCGATTCTGCCCGTGCTGTCTACGCTAACGCCTACACAGTTGGCCCGAATATCGTCTTCGCTCCAGGTCAGTACTCTCCAACCACGACACACGGCCGGCAACTACTCGCGCATGAATTAACGCATGTGGTCCAACAGCGATCGCTGCCGGCAGCAGATATCCAGCCAAATGCCGGGTTGAGTCTTAGCGATCCGTCGGATGCGTCTGAGCAAGAGGCCGAGCAGATCGCTCGTGAAGTAGTGTCAGAGCAACAGCCAGTCCGTGTTGCCTCGCAACCGCTGCAAGCCGTAGGGCGCACTTGCGTTCAACGCGATCTTGCTCTCAAACCACCGGAGCCCGGCGCAACGGTTACGCTCACGCCGGCGCAGATTGAGGAGGCGGTCAAATCCAACCAGGTGGAGCTCAAGGACCAAGACAAGCTCAAGTTAATCTGCGATATCGTTGGTGTCCCCGCTTCCAACAATGAGCGACTCGCTCAGGCCGTGGCACTCCTTCAGGCACAGTTCAAATTACCCGTCTCCGGAAAGGTCGACCAACAAACCTGGGATCTTGTGAACAAAGAACGGCAACAAGAGAAGAAAGACTTAGCGAAGTGGAGTCACGAAGAACAGCAGAAACAGATAATCAAACTCCTGGAAGGCATACGAAAAATCCCTCACGACACTTCAAAGGGCACTTCGGATCCCGATACGTTGTTATTGAACTCCGTCGAGTGGATTGATAACAAAATAATAGAGTTGATTGTGATGACCCCCACACATGATTTTAAGACTCGGAGGGGTGGTCAGTTCGCGTACTTCGACAGTCGGGTAAAGCACCCAGACATCGGTGGAGATTATGAGACGACACCGCCAGCGGCAGGCGCAGCCGATCCAGGAGTCCAATACAAGACGGACGAAGCTGTAGCAGCCGCCGCCCTTTTCAAAGAAATCACATTTTACACCTCGACATCACCTATCGCCGACGAGGACTTCCGCAGGAATTTGGTGCATGAGGTACAGCACGTCGCGGATCAAGTAGGAGGCCGTGCGGCGCTGACTATGGGTATGAAATCGGACCTCGCGCGGACAATAGATAGTTATCAAACTGAGTTTCGGAGTTATTGGGTTCAGCCGGCGCTGCCCGTGGGAGCGAGACCCTTTCTGCGCGCGTATGAGAACTTCGGATCATCACAGACCGCCGCGAAGAACTATGGTCCTATCAACGCCAATCCATCGGACAAGTGCAAGAATCTTTGCGTGAGTCCTGCAGGTAGCACAGATTCTTCACAATGCAAAAAAACATGTGACGTTGTCAGCTCGGGCCAAACGACGAATTTTAGGAATGAGAAGCAGGAGAGCATCTTCTATTACCTGTTGGAGCATTATAAGAATGATCGTTTCGATTGCTTCTACATATGTGTACCTGAGTTTCGACAAATGGCTCACGATTTTAGCCAGCCCACCGGTGAGAACCTCATCAATTCCGTCCGCATTGAGGCGCTTATTCAGGCACTCAATGAGTGTAATTCCAGCATGAGCATTACCGACGGCAAGGTTCAGGCTGTGATGGATGCGGCCAAAAAGTTAGATCCGGTCGACAGGACTTTCCTGAAAGAGATTAAGAAAGCGACGCCACCGGGTGCCAAGCAGCCACCGGCGAAAGATATTAAATCATCGCAGCCGTTCTGGGACCGCGCGGGAAACCACCTCTCCAAAGCTGCGCTGACGTTGTTGGAGCAAGCGGTTTAGCAAATTGAAGTTGACTGAATACCTATGACGACATTTCCAAACTCTCCGCGGCTCGTAAAGGGCGGCATTGTGCTGATCGATCCGAACACGTCGGCTGTCATTCGGACCATCGCGTTGCAATACAACCCTGACACGTTGACGCGCTCGCTCCAGATCAAGGCGCTTGCTGAAGGAGGAGATCGGTCTGACGTGATGCGCTTAACTGGACCACCGGTCGAGACCATCAAGCTGGACGTCGAGATCGATGCCACCGATCAACTCGAGTTTCCCGATCAAAATCCGAACGCGACTGAGCTCGGGATATTCCCGCAGTTGGCGGCGCTGGAAACGATTGTCTACCCGGCCAACAGCCAGATACAGGCGAACAACCGGCTGGCAAGTTCCGGCACGCTGGAGATCATTCCCATGGAGTCGCCACTGACTCTTTTCATCTGGAGCAAGAATCGCGTGTTGCCGGTGCGGCTAACGGATTTCAGCATAACGGAAGAAGCGTTTGACCCGGCGCTGAATCCGATTCGCGCCAAGGTGAGTCTGGGTATGCGTGTATTGAGTGTCAACGATCTGCCGTTTGACCACAAAGGAAGCGCTCTCTTTATGTCGTATCACCAGCAGAAGGAAGCACTCGCAGGTCGAGCCCGTAGTGGACCACTGAATGTTTTGGGAATTACCAGAATCCCTTGAGATACCTCTGCGATCTTTGCGTATCTCAGCGTTCTCTGCGTTTTAACGCAGAGAGCACAGAGGAACGCAGAGACCGCTGAGTAAGATAGGTAAACGAAATGTTTCTGATCACGAGCCGTTATTACGGTATCCCAACCGCAACGCTGGAAACGGAAGATGGCGGGAAGTTTGTTTATGTCCGTCGTCGTTTCGTACCGCCGCCGGAAAGATTCGAACTTCTCTTCGAGCATCTGGTCACGCAGAGTGAGCGCCTTGATCTCATTACTGCCCAATACCTCGGTGATCCCGAACAGTTCTGGCGCTTGTGTGACGCCAACGGCGCTATTCGACCGGACGAACTGACAGAAACCGTTGGACGACGGCTGAGAATTACTTTGCCCGAAGGAATACCTGGAACTCCGAATGCTTAAAGGCATCTACATGACGTTGATGATTGGGCCGGTAGTTCCGATTCCCGTGCCCAAGCCGGTGCTGGACGCGCTCACCAGTGTTCAGGTGACGACCGCGGCCGGCAGCCCGAGCGGATTTCAGTTGACCTTCACCCTCAATAATCGCTCACCGTTACACACACTCTTTCTGATTGCCGGCGCGCAAACACCAATGCTGCGCGTAATCATTGTCGTGACGGTAAATGGATCGGCAAACGTTCTGATGGACGGAGTGATGACGAACCAGCAGGTGAGCCCTGGTAGTAAACCTGGAGAATCGACTCTCACAGTCACGGGCGAAGACCTGACGAAGGTCATGTCACTGATTGACTTCAGCGGCCTTCCTTTCCCGGCAATGCCACCGGAAGCGCGTATAGCTCTGATCATTGCCAAGTACGCGATGTTCGGAATGATTCCCTTGGTGATCCCTTCGCTCTTCACTGATTTTCCGATACCGGTAGAACGCATACCCGTCCAACAAGGCAATGACCTGGAATACATTCGGAGTCTTGCCAATGACGTCGGTTACGTTTTCTACATCGATCCCGGTCCGGCTCCCGGAACAAACGTCGCTTACTGGGGGCCTGAAATAAAAGTGGGTGTGCCCCAGCCCGCGCTCAACTACGACATGGACGCCATGACCAATGTCGAGTCGTTGAGCTTCAATTTCGATGGCTCGAATGCGACGATGCCGATCGTTTTCATCCACAACTCACTAACGAAGATCCCCATTCCGATCCCGATTCCAAATATCAATCCGCTCCAGCCGCCGCTGGGTGTGATATCGGCGCCGCTTACGAACTTCAAGATGTTAAAGGACACCGCCAAGCTCTCGCCGATGGCAGCGATCGGAGTCGGGCTGGCGGAAGCGGCTAAATCCGCGGATTCGGTTTCCGGCAATGGAAGTCTCGACGTGGTGCGCTATGGACGTTTGCTGAAGGCGCGACAGCTTGTCGGAGTGCGCGGAGTCGGGACTGCGTTCGATGGTTTGTATTACGTGAAGAGCGTAACCACGACATTGAAGCAAGGCGAGCTCAAACAGAGTTTTCAATTAACGAGAAATGGACTGATTTCAATTACGCCCAAGGTTCCAGCATGAGCAACGGTCAAAAATTTTACGGTAAATATCGCGGTACGGTCCTGAACAACCTGGATCCGATGCAACTCGGCAGAATCCAGGTCCAGGTGCCCGATGTTGGCGGCCTGATTCCTTCGAGTTGGGCCATGCCGTGTTTTCCGATCACCGGAAAACAGATGGGCGTTTACATGATTCCGCAGATTGGCACAGGCGTCTGGGTAGAGTTCGAGCAAGGCAATCCCGACTACCCGATCTGGAGTGGTTGCTGGTACGGCCTTGCTGCTGAGCTGCCGCTTGCAGCGTTGGCGGGAAATCCGGCGGCTCCAAGTTTGATTCTTCAGAGCACACTGCAAAACGCCCTGATAATTAGCGATCTGCCCCCGGCGCCACCGCCACCGGTGATGCCGCCCGCGCCGACAACTGGCGGAATCATTCTGCGCAGTACGACCGGTGCTTCGATCGTCGTCAACGACGCGGGAATATTTATCTCGAACGGCAAGGGCGCAATCATCTCGATGATGGGACCGAATATTCTCGTGAATAACGGAGCGCTACTGATTGTGTGATTTTAATAGGACATATACCAGGAGGCTTCAATGCCGGGATTTTTACTTCATGTGGGAGCGACAGTTCTTTGCGCACATGGCGGGCAGGCGCAGCCGACAGTGCCGAATCCGCGTGTGATGGTTAGCGGCATGCCGACGGTGACGATTGCCGCTCCTTATGTGGTGGCTGGTTGTGCGATGCCGCCGCCTCCGGGCGGTAATGGACCATGCGTGACGGCCCAGTTTGTCAGTTCCGCGACGCGCGTACTTTCAAACGGACAACCGCTGTTGTTGCTTGACAGCCAGGCCGTCTGCGTTCCGACCGGCACGCCACTGATCATCGCTGCAACCCAAACACGTGTGACAGGAATGTAATGAACGTCGACTTTCCATTCAGCTTCGGCACCAACGGCAGAACCGCCGGCACCAGCGACGACGATCACATCCGTGATCTGATCCAGCAGGTGCTTTTCACAGCGCCCGGAGAGCGCGTCAATCGCCCGGACTTTGGCAGCGGTTTGCTGCGACTGGTGTTTGCCCCGAATAGCGACGAACTTGCCGCAGCGACGCAGTTCCTCGTGCAGGGAGCGTTGCAGCAGTGGCTCGGGGATTTGATCGAAGTGAATGATGTCCAGGTTGATAACTCGGATTCGAGTCTGTTCGTGGAGGTTCACTACACCATCCGGCGTACTCAGCAACGCGACGTGGCCCGGTTCAATCGCGGAGGTGAAGCGCTATGATTTACTTCTGCTGTGACGATGACCGCCGTCGCAATGCCGTCAAGGCCCATCCGACACTCAACGGCATCGACTTCCTAGAAGTCGTCGATGATCATGATGATCCGTTCGACGAGCGCCAGCGAACTCTCCTGGTACATTTCATCGAGAAGGACACTGCTGAAGGACGAGAAAACCTGGCCAACGTGTTGGCCGGCTTGAGAGCCGCAAACGTACGCATCGAAGGCGGTGAGCGCACGCGGAACATCGCGGTCACCAGCATCACCACAAACATTACTTCACCACCGTCGAGCCCGCCGTCCGGCGCCGACAATGTGCTCACGGTCCAGGTTTCCAAAGCAGGGGATTTCTCAACCTACACTTTACGTCTCGTTAAAGACGCGAAGATCTCCGAACCACCGGAAGGTTTCGATCCGGTCCTCTCGGCGGTAAGTTTCTCTTTCAAGGTAGCCTGTGAGACTCACTTCGATTGCAAAACTCCGCGGATCTGTTTGGCTGAACGCAAGCAACCGCCCGAGATCGATTACCTGGCAAAGGACTATTCGAGCTTTCGCCAGTTGATGCTGGATCGAATGGCGGTGCTGGCGCCTGAATGGAAGGAACGCAATCCCGCCGATCTCGGTATCGTGCTGGTGGAGTTACTCGCTTACGTCGGCGACTATCTCAGTTATCAACAGGATGCAACTGCAACCGAAGCTTATCTCGGTACTGCTCGCAGAAGAGCGTCGGTGCGCCGTCATGTGCGGCTGGTTGATTACCACATGCACGACGGACGCAATGCACGCGCCTGGGTGCAGGTAGCCGTAGAAGCAAATGTCGTAAAACTGCCAAAGGGAACCCAGATCTTTACACGCGTGCCGAAGCTCGGAACGCGAATTAACCCGCCTACAGGTCTTGTTCCATCCGCCGAATACGAAGAAGCGATGAACGCTCACCCGACCGTGTTCGAGACAATGGCGGACGCGACGCTGCATCAGGCAAACAACGAAATGGAGTTTTATACATGGGGCGACGATCGCTGTTGCCTGCCAAAGGGCGCGACGCGGGCCACCTTGAAGTGGAACACTGCCAATGGACTCATCAATCTCGCCCCTGGTGACGTTCTGATCTTTATCGAGAAGAGAAACCCTGACAACGGCGTCGAAGCAGAGGCCGATCCGGCGCACCGGCACGCAGTTCGTTTAGTGGACGTCAAGCCCGGCACGGATCCCTTATTCAAGGAGCCCGGGACCAATCAGGACATGGGAGTCGTAGACATTCAATGGGCCGCGGCGGATGCGCTGCCGTTTCCATTGTGTCTATGGGACGTGAGGGTTGGCGGTTCGCCGGAGCAAAGACTGCCCGTGAGCGTGGCCCTCGGAAATATCGTGCTGGCGGATCACGGCCGGACGATCACGGACGAGCAGCTACCTCCAGTACCGAAGTCACAACCGGCGCTGACAAAGGTGCAGGCGCGTACCGGTGGTCCATGTGAGGAAGAAGTGATAGTGCCAACGGCGCCACGCTTCAGATCGAAGCTGAGCCAGTCGCCGGTAACACAGGCTGCTCCTTACGATCCTGAGAAACCACCTCCGTCAGCGACAGCAGCTATCCGTCTGTCGATCAACGATCCTAAACGATTGCCGCTGCCGGCGGTATCGTTGCGCGAGTCGAACATACAGGGCAATTGGTTACCAAGAGGTGATCTCCTCAACAGTAATCCAACAGATAAAGCTTTCGTCACCGAGACTGAAGCAGACGGGACCGCCTACCTTCGTTTTGGAGATGGCCAACTCGGGTTACAGCCCGCGGCTGGCACCGAATTTCTCAGCACTTATCGAGTCGGCAATGGTCCGGCCGGAAATATCGGTGCGAAAACGTTGGCTCACATCGTCACCGGAGAAGCAGTCAAAGAAAACGGGGTCACAAACTTCCTGCCAGCACAGGGAGGAATCAATGCCGAGACCATCGAAGAGGTGCGACAACGCGCGCCGAGCGCTTTTCGAAAAAAGGAGCGCGCCGTTACTCCGGCTGACTATGAAGAAATTGCCACCCGTGAGGACGTGGCTGAGGCCTGCGATCTCGACGTCCAACGCGCAGCCGCCACACTCCGTTGGACCGGTAGCTGGTACACCATGTTTCTCACCATCGATCGCTTAAAGGGCCGGGACGTCAACCGCGAATTTGAGGAGAAGTTACGGGCCTGTCTCGAGCGTTTTCGGATGGCCGGTCAGGATCTGGAAGTCGATGGTCCACATCCTGTGTCCCTCGAGATCGTGTTGGGAGTTTGTGTGAAACCCGGGTACTTCTTCAGCGACATCGAGCAGGCGCTGCTGCAGGTTTTTAGTAATCGCGTTCTTCCCGATGGCCGTCTCGGCGTGTTTCATCCGGACAATTTTAGTTTTGGGCAACCTGTTTACCTGAGTTCTCTGATCGCGACGGCACAGGCGGTTACAGGAGTTGAGTCCGTCAACGTGAAGAAGTTTCAACGACAGGGAACTAACAGCAATGAAGCGTTGCTGTCCGGCAAGTTGACCCTCGGCCGGCTGGAGATCGCGCGGCTCGACAACGATCGGAATTTTCCAGAGCGAGGAGTGTTCACTCTCGAACGAGGCTGACAATGATTTCAGCAGTTGATGCCATCACTGAACTGAACGACTGCGGTTGTTGCGAGGGCATTTCCGTCGAAACGCCACTCACTGTTTTCAATCGCCCCGGATTATCCGCGATCGCCTATCGGGCCGGCACCCAGGCGCAGTTCAAAGAGACTCTCGTAGCTCGCCTCTCGGGTTTGAACGAACCGTCATTGCGCAAGCTGACGACGCGCGACGATGACGACTTCACGATCGCATTGCTCGACGCGTGGGCCACAGTCGGCGATGTGCTGACTTTTTACCAGGAACGAATCGCCAATGAGTCTTACCTGCGGACGGCAACTGAGCGATTGTCGGTTCTCGAACTGGCTCGCTTGATTAATTACCAGTTGCGGCCTGGTGTTGCGGCCAGTGCGTATTTGGCATTCACGCTCGAAGACGCTCCGGGCGCGTTGGGCCAGGCACAGGCAGTCGGCACCACTGCACAAATCGCACCCGAGAAGTTGCCGCCAATCGTCATCGGCCCTGGTACGAAAGTACAAAGTATTCCTGGCCCAGGTGAACAAGCACAAACGTTTGAGACCGTGGAGGAGATCGAAGCTCGCGTTACCTGGAACGCGATCAAGCCACGTCTGACACAGCCGCAGGCGATCTCCAGCACGATGATGACGGTCTTCTTCAAGGGTACCGCGACCAATTTGAAGAAAGGAGACCGGTTGCTAATCGTCGATCCGGAGAAGAAGTTTGAGCTCAAGAAGATTTTGAAAGTGACAGCCGATGAAACAGCCGGGACCACTCGAGTAGATTTCGCGACCAAGCCGCCCGCTTTGCCGGTTTATAAGAGACCGGAGTTGACGGTCGGCGTAATCAGCGATTTCTCAACCAAGGTTAGTCTCTCGAACAACAACTCAGCCCAGATCATTTCCCAGAGTTGGAGCGCCAGCAATCTTTTTGCTCTGAGTCAGATTCAGGGCTGGAATATCAACGCTCTTGTGGCGAACATCACGAAGCAGATTGCGCCCAAAGCGCCGGCCACCCCGGCCGTGCCCTCGCTGCTATCGAATCCAGGTGTTTTTGCTTTTCGCCAACAAGCGGGCATCTTCGGACATAACGGGCCGTTTTACGGAAGTCTTCTAAAAGCAGACGGAGGGAAACTGTATCCGCACGATTGGGACACAGGCGGATTTCAGATCTGGAAAGACTCACTCAAAAACGATTATTACGATGATGCCGATATCTTTCTCGAGCGGAACTTTTCGGAGATCACCAAAGAGAGCCTGGTGGTGTTGGAGCGTGCGGATGCAACCGGCTCTCCCAGCCCATTCATGGTGGTCGATACTAAAGACGCGTCAGTCGCTGGTTTTGGTATCAGTGGAAAGTCAACCGGTCTGAAATTGGCAAAGCCCGACGGAACCGCTCTAACGAATGATGATAAACCTACGAACTTTCTCGTTCGCAAGACCAACGTCCTGGTACAGAGCGAACAGCTCACGCTCGCCGAGTTGCCGATTCCTGGTCCTTTAGATCCCGCTTCGGTTGCCGCAGACGGGATCACACTTGATGGTCCACATATCGATCTAAAGCCCGGACAGAGAATAATCATTACCGGCGAGCGGGATGATCTTGAAGGCGTCGTTGCCAGTGAAGCCCTGATCCTCAAGGATGTCATTCTGGAAGCGGGCTTCACCGTTATCACCTTCGTCAAGGCGCCGCTCTACAGCTACGTGCGCAACACTGTCATCATTAACGCCAACGTTGCTCTCTCAACTCATGGCGAGACGGTAAGCGAAACGTTAGGCGGCGGCGACGCCACGCAATCGTACCAGCGTTTCGTCCTCAAGCAGCCGCCCGTCACCTATGTCACCGCCTCAAATCCCAGCGGTGCATCATCGACTCTGGAAATCCGCGTCAACGATATTCTCTGGCGCGAAGTGCCTGACTTCTTTGGTCATGGTCCAACGGAACGCATTTATATAACGAGGCTGGATGATGACGGCAAGACGACTGTGATCTTCGGCAACGGAGAGACGGGAGCACGTCTGCCGACCGGACAGGAGAACGTCAAGGCAACCTATCGCAAGGGAATTGGCGCCGCCGGTCTGGTGCGCGCTAATCAACTGACACAATTGATGACGCGGCCCCTCGGACTCAAAGGTGTAACTAACCCGAATGCCGCGAACGGCGCGGCCGACCCGGAGAAACTCGCCGACGCGCGTCGCAATGCTCCACTCACGATTCTAACTCTTGGCCGGATCGTTTCATTGCAGGACTACCAGGATTTTGCTCGCGCTTTCAGTGGGATTGATAAAGCCCTCGCGACTCCGGTCCAGATTGGTGAAAAGAATTGGGTATTCGTGACTGTCGCCGGCACTAACGGAGCTGAAGTCACAAGTGATAGTTCACTTTTTTCCAGTCTACTAACGGCCATCCAGGAATCAGGTGATCAGACTGTGCCGTTGACGCTCAAGTCGTATCAGCCGCGGTTCTTCAGATTGTCGGCGCAAGTGAAGATCGATCCGGATTTCTTAGCGGACAAGGTGTTAGCGGACGTCGAGCAAAAACTGCGGGATCGTTTCTCATTTCAGTCTCGCGACTTCGGCCAGCCTGTACACCAAAGTGAAATCATTGCGTTGATTCAGAGTGCTAGTGGAGTGGTTTCGGTAAACGTCACCGCGTTCCATCGATCTGATGAAGATCCCACGGTGCACGTGCATTTGGTAGCCACCGTCCCAGCGCCCGGAGGAACAGACTTATCGCCCGCAGAGATCCTGATGCTTGATCCACAGCCGTTGACCTTCGAGGTGCTGAAATGACTGTCGTTGCAGCGCCAAAGGCGCGAGATATGAGAGCCAGGGGCAAGCGCGAAGCGGAGCGGAGCGCGTCGCCCCTGGTGAGAAAATTAAAAAAGGTTTTCAGTCCTGAAGGGGCGTCATATGGTGACTATTTCGGCCTTTCAGGCCTTAACCCTTCTTTTGTGGACCTTAACCCAGGGGCGACGCGCTTCGCGCTTGCCCCTGAAACTATGAAGCCGGGTCTCCCAAAGTCGATTTGAAAGCTGGACAATGTCCAGTTATGAACGAGTTTGGCCTTTGCAGGTTGACTCAAA
>Ga0070700_100000208_pt1 | contig 32739 bp, 37 predicted proteins | sample KBSK5101metaG_FD_65456 | JGI IMG/M metagenome (GOLD analysis project Ga0070700, IMG submission 65456) | Corn, switchgrass and miscanthus rhizosphere microbial communities from Kellogg Biological Station, Michigan, USA - KBS K5-10-1 metaG | ecosystem: Host-associated > Plants > Roots >...
CAGCTCAAGGACTACGTCAAGGCCAACCTCGCGGCCTACAAGGTTCCGCGGGAGATCCAGTTCGTCGACGAGCTCCCGCGTACCGCCACCGGCAAGATCCTCAAGCGCGAGCTGGTCTAAAACCCTTTGCTCATGGGGCCGGTGTGGTCGTCGTGGCGGGCGCCCTGGGGGATGAATATCCCGTGGGCGCAGGCCGCGATCCCGAGCAGCCCGAGGATCAGGTGGAAGATGTTGGCGCCCGTCGTGTTGGGCAGGCCGCTGACGATCTCGGTGCCCACGGTCTCGTAGAAGCCCCAGATGGCCAGGGCGAGCCAGACCGCTCCGAAGACGCCCGCGTACCAGCGCACGTGGAGCCGGTTGGGTGAGACCGCGACGGCGAGGCCGACGAGGCCGACGACCAGGTGGAAGAGGTTGTACCAGCCGTTGACGTCCCACAGCCCGAGGAACGAGCTGTGGTGCGTGGAGTCGAAGTGGGCGTCGGCGAGGAAGCCCGTGATGCCCACCACGGTGAGCAGCCCGCCGAACACGATCGCGTACCAGCGCGCCCAGTTCTGGGTCTCCTTGGGCGTCGGGTGGTGATGCGTTACCGGCTCGTGGATGGGGGCGCTGGACTCGATAGCGCGACGCTACCGGAAGCGGGGGCCTCGACGAGGGCCTCCAGGCGTGCGAGCACCGCCGGAAACCCGCGCTCCATCACCCGCCGTCCCACCGCGACCCACAGGAGGCGGTCCAGCGGGCCCAGCGCGGCCACGTCGGCGCTCAGGCACACGAGCGTGCCCTCACCGTCGGGCTCGAGGTCCCAGGCCACCTGCGCGCGCGTGCGCCGACCGACCTCCGCGGTGCCGGCGACCCGCCGCGGCGGGTCGCGCTCGAGCAGACGCGTGCGCGCGGACCGGCGCAGGCCGGCCGGCCCACACAGCTGCACGTGGGCGCCCCGGGCGTGACCGTCGTCGGTGCGGTCCAGGCTGCGCACCTGCACCCAGTCGGCCGTCAGCTCCCAGTGGTTCTCGAGGTCGGACAGGAAGGCGAAGACCGCCTCCCGGTCGGCCCCGACCCGGCGGGCGGCGCGGACGCTGTTGGCGCTCATCGCGGCGGGAGGATCACCGCCGAGCCCTCGATGCGGCCGTGGCGGACCGCGTCGAGGGCGTCGTTGGCGTCGTCGAGCGCGAACTCGGTCACCGTGGTCCGGACGGGCACGCGCGGCGCGAGATCGAGGAACTCGACGCCGTCCTGGCGCGTCAAGTTGGCGACCGAGCGCACCGCGCGCTCCCCCCAGAGGATCTCGTAGGGGAACGCGGGGATGTCGCTCATGTGGATGCCCGCGCACACCACCATGCCGCCGCGGTCCAGCGCGCGCAGCGCGGCGGGCACCAGCGGGCCGACGGGGGCGAAGATGATCGCCGCGTCCAGCGGCTCGGGCGGGGCCTCGTCCGAGCCGCCCGCCCACTCGGCCCCGAGCGAGCGCGCAAAGGCCTGGGTCTCGGTGTCGCCCGGCGAGGTGAACGCGAACACGCGCTTGCCCTCCCACACCGCGACCTGGGCGATGAGGTGGGCGCTGGAGCCGAACCCGTAGAGGCCGAGCCGCTCGGCGTCGCCGGTGAACCGGTAGGAGCGGAAGCCGATCAGGCCTGCGCACAGCAGCGGCGCCACCTGGAGGTCGGTGTAGGCATCGGGCAGCGGGAGCACGAAGCGCGCATCGGCCGCCGCCCGCTGGGCGTAGCCGCCGTCGCGGTCCAGGCCGGTGAAGCGCGCGGCCACGCACAGGTTCTCGCGCCCGGAGGTGCAGAACCGGCACGTCCCGTCCACCCAACCCAGCCAGGGGACGCCGACGCGGGCGCCGGGCTCGACGTCGGCCTCGGGCCCGGCCTCGAGCACGGTGGCCACGATCTGGTGCCCGGGGACGACCGGATAGCGGGGCGCCTTGACCTCGCCGTCGGCGATGTGCAGGTCGGTGCGGCAGACGCCGCAGGCGTGCACGTCGAGGAGCACGTCGCGGCCGGTCGGCGCCTCGAGGTCGGGGCGCTCGGCGTGCCGCAAACGCTCGCCGGGCTGCGGGAGCTCCATGACCTGCACGCTGCGATCATGGCAGCGTGGTCGTCGTCGAGGACCTGCCGATGCCGCTGCGCGCGATCGCGTCCGACCTCGAGGAGACCGGGTGGGCGGCCGAGGTGTGCGACGCCGACTGGCGGCTGGTCTACGTGACCAGCCAGCTGCGCGGCATCCTCGGGCGCAACGACGACGCCGACCTGGCGCTGGGCCGGCACATCCTCGAGGTACGGGGTTCGCCGTTCTGGCAGTCGATCATCGACCCCGAGCGCAGCGGCACCTGGATCGCCGAGAACCTGCCCCAGATGCTCGCCGACGACCCCGGCGTGCGCGAACGCCTCGCCGACATGGTCACACCCGAGCTGCGCCCGATCGTCGAGGCGGCCGAGCCCGCGCCGGTGGGCACGTGGACGTCGGTGATCCGCCTGCGCTCGGTCGGGGCGTCGCTGGGGCTCATCCGCTACTTCGGCGTGCGCGCCCGAAGCCCCGACGGCACGCCCGCGGCCACGCTGTACCTGTACGGCTCCAACCTCCCCGCCGGCCTCCTGGCCATGGTCACACGCGGGCGCCTGACCCACTTCGAGCGCATGGCCCGCCTGGTCGAGCCGGGCCGGCGCGAGGCCGCGATCCTGTTCGCCGACGTGGAGGCGTCGGGGAAGCTGTCGCGGCGGCTGCCGAGCAGCAGTTACTTCGAGTTCATCCGCGACTTCAGCACGACGTCGGACGACGTGATCATCGACGGCGGCGGGGTCGTGGGCGACCACGCCGGCGACGGCCTGACCGCGTTCTTCGTGGTCGACGACTTCGGCTCGGCCTCGCATGCGGCACGGGCGGCGATCGAGGTCGGCCGCGGCCTGCAGGCCGGCATCGACCGCGCCGGCACCGCGGTCGGGCTCGGCGCGGGCGAGGTTCGGCTGCGCGTGGGGGTGCACTGGGGTGCCACGCTGTACATGGGCCAGGTGGTCACCGGCGGGCGACTCGAGGTCACTGCACTGGGCGACGAGGTCAACGAGTGTGCCCGCCTCGAGCAGTCGGCCGCCGGCGGGGCGCTGCTGGCGTCCAAGGCATTGATCGAGCGCCTGGAGCCAGCCGATGCCGCCGCCGTCGGCCTTGCCCCGGCGCACATGGCCTATCGCGCCCTCGCCGACCTCGAGAGCGCCGACGAGAAAGCGGTCCGCGACGCCGGTCTGATCGCGGTCGCGCGCATCGACGCCGCCCTTGCCAGTTGATGAACAGGTCGGCGCGGGGGATGACGCCCGCTCCGGGCGTCGTCATCATCGGACGATGATGGAGGGTCAGCGCGGCTCCGTGCTCGTCGTCGACGACGAGCCGACGATCGCCGAAGTCGTCTCCCGCTACCTGCAGCGGGCCGGCTACGACACCCGCATCGCCGTCGACGGCCGCACGGCGCTCAACCTCGCGCGCACGCTGCGCCCCGACCTCGTCGTACTCGACCTCATGCTGCCCGGCATCGACGGGCTCGAGGTCATGCGCCGCATCCGCGAGACCGACCGCGACCGTACCGCGGTGATCCTGCTCACCGCCAAGGGCGAGGAGTCGGACCGCGTCATCGGGCTGCGCCTCGGCGCCGACGACTACGTGGTCAAGCCGTTCTCGCCCGCCGAGCTCGTCGCGCGCGTGGATGCGGTCCTGCGCCGGATCGACACCTCGCCCGATGTCCAGAAGCCGCTCGTCTTCGACGGCCTGCGCATCGAGCCGGCCGCGCGGCGGGTCCTGGTCGACGGCGAGGAGGTCCAGCTCACGCAGCGCGAGTTCGACCTCCTGCTCTACCTGGCCCAGCATCCCGGGCGCGTGTTCAACCGCAACCAACTCATGGACGCGGTCTGGCAGTACTCGTTCTACTCCGACACCTCGACGGTGACCGTGCACATCCGCCGGCTGCGGGCCAAGATCGAGCCCGGCGACGGCGAGCAGGAGCCACGGTGGATCCAGACCGTGTGGGGCGTCGGCTACCGGTTCTCGCCGTGAGGCGCTCGCTCGTCCTCATCGTCGCGGCGGCAACGGCCTGCGGCCTGATCATCGGCCTGGGCTACGGCGCGACCAAGGGCGTGCTCACCGGCGTGCTGTTCGCGGTCGTCGGCGGCGTCGCGCTGGCCGCCGCCCACGTGATCGTCGCGCGGCGGCGGCGCCTCGGCGGGCTGCGCCGCCAGTTCTCGTTCGCGGTGGCGGTGGCGTGCGGCCAGATCCTCATCGCCGCGGCGGTCGCGGCGGCGCTGATGTTCGTGGCCCACCACGACGCGGTCATGGTCGCCGTGTTGGCGCTGTTCGTCAGCGCCATCGCGGTGCGGGCCGCGCAGCTCATGGCCGGCGGCGTCCTGCGCGACGTCGAGTCGTTGCGCGACGGCCTGGACGCCGTGGGCGCCGGTCGCCGCGACGTCGAGGTGCACACCGAGGGCCAGGACGAGCTTGCCCAGCTCGCCGCTTCCGCCAACCGCATGCGCGACGAGCTCGTGGCGGGCGAGGAGGCGCGCCGCTACCTCGTCGCCGCCGTCTCGCACGACCTGCGCACGCCGATCACGTCGCTGTCACTGCTCGTCGACGCGCTCAACGACGACATCCTCGACGAGGAGACCCGCCGCCTCTACCTCACCCGCATGGCGCCGCACGTGCGGGCCCTCTCGGCGCTGATCGACGACCTGTTCGAGCTCACGCGCCTGGAAGCCGGCGACATCCGCTGGCAGATGGAGCGGGTGCGGCTCGACGAGCTCGTGGGGGAGACCGTGGGCGCGATGCGCGTACAGGCCGAGGCCAAGGGCGTCGAGGTGGTCTCCGACGTCACGGACGGGGTGGCGGCGGCGCGGGCCAACCCGGAGAAGGTCCAGCGGGTGCTGTTCAACCTCATCCAGAACGCGATCCGCCACACGCCGCCGGACGGCTCGGTGGTGGTGCGGGCCGAGTCCACGGACGACGGGGTGGAGGTCGAGATCGCCGACACCGGCGACGGCATCGCGCCCGCCGAGCGCGAGCGCGTCTTCGAGCCGTTCTTCCGCGGTGGCGCCGAGACGGCGCGCACGCGCAGCGGCGCCGGGCTCGGCCTGGCGATATCGCGCGCGATCGTCGAGGCTCATGGCGGCCGCATCTGGCTGGCCGAGTCGACCACCGGAACCCGCGTCCGCTTCTTGCTGCCGGCGGCCGGAGGGGTCTGACCCCACCACCGTGGCGCCGGCGCCGCTGCCGCGGTTGCCGGGGTCAGACCCGTCGTGACCCTCGTGGCTACGCTGGCCTGTATGGCTCAGCGCACCGATGTCTTCGATCTTGCCGCGCTCGGGCTCACGCCGGGGGAGGGGCGGCGGCTGGACCTCGTGGTCGGGCTCGACCCGCTCGACTTCGGCGGGGAGACCTACGCGCCGGAGGCGCTCGTCCCCGCCCGGCTCGAGGTCTCCAAGATGACCGGCGGCGGCTACGCGCTGCGCCTGGCTTTCGCGGTGGTGTTGAGCGGTCCGTGCCAGCGCTGCCTGGAGGCGGCCACGCCGCGCGTCGAGGTCGACGCGCGCGAGGTCGACCAGCCCGGCGGCGGCGACGAGCTGTCCTCGCCCTATGTGCAGGGCGGCGATCTCGAGGTCCGTGCGTGGGCGCGCGACGCGCTCGCGCTCGCCCTCCCGAGTCAGATCCTGTGCCGGGAGGATTGCGCTGGCCTGTGCCCGATCTGCGGGGCCGACCTCAACGCTGCGGGCCCCGACCACGGGCACGAATCGACACCTGACCCCCGCTGGTCGAAGCTCGACGAACTCCGGTTCGAGTAGGCCCGCCCACTGCTAGCCTCCGGGCCGCCATGGCCGTCCCCAAGCAGAAGCAGTCGCACGCGCGCACGAACAAGCGCCGGTCTCAGCACAAGATCTCGGCGCCCACGATCAACGAGTGCCCGCAGTGCCACCATCCGCGCCGGCCGCACCGCGTGTGCCCGAACTGCGGCACCTACGCCGGCCGTGAGGTCATCGCGCCCACCGAGCCCGACGAGGGTTCCTAACCGCTCCGGGCGGGAGGGCCCCGGGCCATGAGCGAGCCAGTCACCGTCGCCGTCGATGCCAACGGCGCTGACCTCGGGCCCGCTGAGGTAGCCGCCGGCGCTGCGCTGGCCGCGCAACGCGGCCACCGTGTGCTCGTGTTCGGCCCGGCCGCCGAGATCGGCGACGTGCCCGCCGGCGTCGAGGTAATCGACGCGCCGGTCTCGATCGCCAAGTCGCCCGAGCCCGCACGCGCCGTCCGCTCGACGCCCGACGCGTCGATCGTCCAGGCCGCCCGGGCCGTAGCCGACGGCAGCGCCGATGCCCTGGTCGCCGCCGGCTCCACCGGCTCGGCCCTCGCTGCGGGCCTGTTCCACATCCGGCGCGGCCGCGGCATCCACCGCCCGGCGCTGGCGCTGCCCATCCCCATCCCGGGCGCGCCGGTGCTGCTGCTCGACGTGGGCGCCAACGTGGAGTCACGCGCCGACCACCTCGTCCAGTTCGCCTATATGGGCTCGGCGTTCGCCGCCGCGGTGCTCGGTGTCGACGAGCCGCGGGTGGGCTTGCTCTCCAACGGCGAGGAGCCCAGCAAGGGCACGCCGGACGTGGTCGCAGCGCACGTCGAGCTCGACCATGGCACCCTGAACTTCGTGGGCAACGTTGAGGGCACGAGCGTGATGGCGGGCGCCGCCGACGTGGTCGTCACCGACGGCTTCACCGGCAACGTGGCGCTGAAGCTCATGGAGGGCGTCTCGGCGGCGCTCATGAAGGCGGTCCGCGACCAGGCCATGTCGTCGAACCGGGCCAAGGTCGGGGGCGCGCTCATGCGTCCCGCGCTCGTGGAGCTGCGCGACGAGATCGACCCCGAGGGCCCGGGCGGGGCGTACCTGCTCGGCCTGCGCCGGATCGGGGTGGTGCCGCACGGGCGGTTCACACGCACCGGCTTTGCCAACGCCATCGACGTGGCCGCGAAGGCGGTCTCGGAGCAAGCGGTGGAGCGCATGCACGAAGCGCTCGAGGCCGCAGGGGCGCTCCGGGGCGCGTCCGAACGTCCGGCTAGCGTGACGGGATGAGGAGGACCCCGCGATGAACCGCGATGCTGTCTTCGAACTCATCCGCGACCACCTGGCCGACGAGCTGGACATCGATCCGGCTCGCGTGCAGGAGGGCAGCCGCTTCAAGGAGGACCTGGAAGCGGACTCGCTCGACCTGTACACGCTGGTGCAGGAGCTCGAGGACTCGTACGGGGTCACCATGACCGACGAGCAGGCGACGGAGATCCTGACCGTGGGTCAGGCCGTCGACTTCGTCCTCGCGCACCAGCCCCAGCCGAGGCCCTGACCCCTGACGACGCTCAACGACTTGCTGGATCGCCTGCCCGAGCCCTCGCGGCGGCAGGTGTTCACGCATGCCTCGTGGACCGAGCGGCGCGCCGATTCCTACGAGCGGCTGGCCTTCCTGGGCGACTCGGTGCTCTCGCTGGCGGTCTCGACCCACCTGTACCGGCAGGAGGGCGACCGGCTCGGTGCCGGACGACTGACGAAGGTGCGGGCGCAGGCGGTCTCGGGCCGGGCCTGCCGCCGCGTGGCCGAGCAGCTGGGGGTGCCCGAGCGGCTGCGGGAGATGGCGCGGGAGCGGGCGGGCTCGGTCCGCGGCGGGCAGAGCGCGGACGAGCTCGTGCGCTCCGAACGGGTTTTGGCGTCCATCACGGAGGCGATCATCGGGGCGTGCTACCTCGAGTTCGGGTTCGAGACCACCGCACCGGTGGTGGTGGCGGCGTTCCGGGAGGAGATCGCGGACGCGACCCAGCGCCCGCTGGACTTCAAGTCCGCCCTGCAGGAGCTGCTGGCCCGGCGCGGCGAGGTGGTCGTGTACGTGGTCACGGCGGAGGAGGGCCCGCCGCACGACCGCACGTTCTCGGTGGAGGCGCAGGTGCACGACTCCGTGGTCGGCGAGGGCAGCGGGCGGTCCAAGCAGGACGCCGAGCAGGCGGCTGCGCGGGCCGCGATCGAGGCACTCGAGGCGGCCGCGTGAGGACGGGCTGAATGCACCTCAAGTCGATCACGCTCAAGGGCTTCAAGTCCTTCCCGGACCGGACCAAGCTCGACTTCGGGCCCGGCGTCTCGGTCATCGTCGGCCCCAACGGGTCGGGGAAGTCGAACGTGACGGACGCGGTGCTCTGGGCCATGGGCGAGCAGTCGCCGCTGGCCGTCCGCGGACAGTCGATGCAGGACGTGATCTTCGGCGGCGGCCGCGGCCAGGCCTCGCGCCAGGCGGCCGAGGTCGAGATCGTCATCGACAACGGCGACGGCGGCCTGCCGGTCGGGTTCTCGGAGATCGCGATCGTGCGCAAGCTCGACCGCACCGGCGAAGGCGAGTACCGGCTCAACGGCGCCCGCTGCCGCCTGGTCGACGTCATCGAGATGCTCTCCGACACCGGACTGGGCAAGGAGGGCCACTCGATCGTCTCCCAGGGTCGCGTCGAGGCGGTGGTCACCTCCAAGCCCAAGGACCGCCGCCTGCTCATCGAGGAGGCCGCAGGCCTGGGCAAGCACCGCAAGCGCCGCCGCCGCGCCCAGCTCAAGCTCGAGCGCACGCAGGAGAACCTCGACCGGGCGCTGGACGTCGAGCGCGAGGCGCGCTCGCGCCTGCGCCCGCTCAAGCGCCAGGCCGAGGCGGCCGAGCTGCACGCGCGGCTCGAGCGCCAGACCTCGGAGGCGCGCTGGTCGCTGGCGCGCGAGGCCGTGCGCGCCCGCCGCGCCGAGCTGGCCGAGGCCGAGCGTGCCGCCACCGGCGCGCACGAGGCCCAGGCAGCGGTCGAGGCCGAGCTGCAGACCGTCGCCGCCGCCCGCGAGGCGGCCGAGGAGGCGCTGGCTGGGCGCAGCGAGGCCCGCGAGGCCCTGTCCCAGCGCGCCTACCGCGCCCGCGGCGCCGCCGACCGCGTGGCCATGCGACTGGAGGGGGTGCGCGGCGTGCAGGCGACGATCACCCGCCGCGCCGAGGTCCTGGGGGCCGAGGTCGACCGGCTCGAGGCCGCGGTGGGCATGGACGCGGAGAGCGGCGACGAGGGCGCGGGCGAGCGCATCGCGGCGCTCGAGGCCGAGCTCGAGCGCCTCGAGGCCGAGCGCGCGTCGTCGCTGGAGCGCGAGGTCACGTCGCTCGAGGAGCAGCGCGTGGCCGCCGCCGCCGCGGTGCAGGACGCCGACGCCGAGCTGGCGAGTCGGCGCGCGTCGGTCGCCGCCGCCGACGAGGTGGCCGAACGGGCCCGCGCCACCCGCACCGACGCCGAGCGCGCGGTCGAGGCCGCGCGCCGCGAGGCCGCCACCGTCGGCGCGCAGCTCGCCGCCGTCAACCAGTTCCTGCGCACCGCCGCCGGGCCGGCCTCGGCCTCCACGCTGGCCGCCGACCTCCAGGTCGACCCGGGCTACGAGTTGGCCGTCGCCGCGGTGCTCGGCCCGCGCCTGGGCGCCACGGTGGTCGCGGACTTTGGGTCCGCGGTGCGGGCTCTGGCGAACAGCGGCAACGAGGGCGGGTCCGTCCTGGTGGCGGGAGGTGAACCACCTGAGGGCGGTATGCCAGACGCGAGGTGGTCCACGTCCGAGACACCCCCTTCATCGCCCGCCGGACCAAGCGGCTTCGACTCCCTCGCCGGCCACGTGCATGGCTCCACGGCGGCAGAGCACCTGCTGCGCAACGTCTGGGTCACGGATGACCTGAGCGCACTGCCCGCCGACTTCACGGGCACGGCCGTCACCAAGACCGGCACGGTGTGGTTCAGCGGCGCGCGCGAGCTGCGCCAGGTCCCGACCGGTGGCGAGGACCGCGTGCTGGCCGAGCGCAACCGCCGCGACGAGCTCATCGCCGCCACCGAGCGCGCCGCTGCCGGCGAGCGCGCCGCGCTGGCCGCCGCGCAGAGCGCCACCGAGGCGGTGAGCGCGGCCGACAGCGCCCGCGAGGTGGCCGACCGGGGCCTGCGCGAAGCGCAGCGGACGCGCGACCAGGCCGCCGAGGCGGAGCGCCGGGCCGCCTGGCTCGTGCAGCAGCGCCGCGAGAGCCCCGACGAGGGCCCGGGCGCTGTACGCCGCGCCGAGGTGCTGGGCGAGCTCGCGGCCGAGCGCCGGCTGGCCGACCAGGCCGCGCGCGAGCGCGCGGCGCGCGCCCAGCGCCTGGCCGAGGCCCGCGCCGTGCGTGACCGCGACGCCGCGCTGGCTCCGCAGGCCGAGCGCCTGGCCGGCGCGCTGCAGGCCGCCGGCGCTGCGCTGGACGACCGGGTGCGCGCGCTCGACACCGAGCTGGCCGCCGACCGCGAGGCCGCCCACAAGCTCGCCACCGACCTGCGCGCCCACGCCCAGCGCGAGGCCGAGGTCAACGCCCGCCTGCGCGAGTGCGGCGCGGCCGTGACCGCCGCCGAGGTCCGCGCCCAGCAGGTGCGCGATGGCGCCGCCGAGGCTCAGCACGAGCTCGACACCGTCGCGTCCAAGCTCGGCCTCGAGCCCGAGCCCGCCGAGGCGCCGCTGCCCGACGAGGAGCGCGAGGCGCTCGAGCAGCGCATCGCCCGCCTGCAACGCCGCCGCGAGCAGCTCGGCCCCGTCAACCCGCTGGCCCAGGACGAGTACGCCGAGGCGCTGGCCCGCGTCGAGGAGCTCGAGACCCAGCGCGCCGACCTCGAGACCGCGCTGCGCGAGCTCCAGGCACTCATCGCCGACACCGACCGCGAGATCCGCGAGCGCTTCGAGGCCACCTTCGAGGCCGCCGCCCGGAACTTCGAGGAGGTCGTGTCCCACCTCTTCCCCGGCGGCCGCGGCCGCCTGCGCCTGGTCGCCGAGGACACCGGCCCCCGGCCCGTGCTCGGCGACGCCGAGCCCCAGGCCGAGGACGAGCCCGAGGAGGAGCCGCTGCTCGGCGTGGAGATCGAGCTCACGCCCTCCGGGAAGTCGACCAAGCGCCTGTCCCTGCTCTCCGGCGGCGAGAAGTCGCTGACCGCGCTGGCCTTCCTGTTCTCCGTCTTCCTGGCCCGCCCGTGCCCGTTCTACATCCTCGACGAGGTCGAGGCGGCCCTGGACGACATCAACATCGACCGCTTCCTGTCCCTGGTGCGCCGCTACGCCGGGCGCGCCCAGTTCATCGTCGTCACCCACCAGAAACGCACGATGGAGGCCGCCGACGTCCTCTACGGCGTCTCCATGGGCGACGACGGCGTCTCCAAGGTCGTCTCCCGGAAGCTGCCCAAGGCCGCGTGAGCTTCGCCCGCGACCCGGGCACGCTCGCCTACTACCACCGCCGGGCGGAGGAGTACGACGAGTGGTACGAGGGTGCGGGCAAGTTCGCCGCGCGCGAACGGCCGGGCTGGGAGGACGAGCTGGGCGCCGTGGTCGACCGCGTCGCCGCGCTCCCGCCGGCGCGCACGCTCGACGTCGCCTGCGGCACCGCGTTCCTCAGCCGCCACCTGAAGGGCCTTGTCGTCGGGCTCGACGCCAGCCCGGCCATGGTCGCGATCGCGCAGGAGCGCCTGCCCGGTGGCCTCGCCCTCGTCGGCGACGCGCTCGACCTGCCGTTCGCCGACGGGGCCTTCGACCGCGTGCTGACCGGCCACTTCTACGGCCACCTGACCGGCGAGGAGCGCACCCGCTTCCTGGCGGAGGCGCAGCGCGTGGCGCCCGAGCTCGTCGTCGTCGACTCCGCGCTGCGCCCGGGCGTGCCCGCCGAGGCCTGGGAGGAGCGCCGGCTCAACGACGGCACCCTGCATCGCGTGTACAAGCGCCACCTCACGCCGGAGGATCTGCGGGACGAGCTCGGGGCCGAGGTCGTCCAATCCGGCACCTGGTTCGTAGTGGGACTTGTGAAGGGTTTCGAAAAACGTGACGAGCACGGCAATCTGACTGGGTAGGGTGTTCTGGGTGACCCTCGGCGTTGCGGAGACCGATGTGGTCCTGGAGGGGCTCGCGGACACGCGCGAGCGCACTCTGGATCTGACCGCCCCCCTGTCCGACGCCGAGGTCGAGGCGCAGCATTCCCCGCTGATGAGCCCGCTGGCGTGGGACCTGGCCCACATCGCGGCCTACGAGGACCTCTGGCTCGTGCACCGCTACGGCGACCGCCCGCTGCTGCACGAGGACCTCGCCGCCACGTACGACGCCTTCGAGACGCCGCGGTCGGCCCGCGGCGACATCGAGCTGCTGGACCGCCAAGGCGCGCTCGAGTACCTCGATGAGGTGCGCGCCCGCACGCTCGAGGTCATCGCCCAGCGCGGCATCGGCGACGGGACGCTCTTCGAGCTGGTCATCCGCCACGAGCACCAGCACCGCGAGACCATGCTGCAGACGCTGCAGCTCGCGCGCCTGGAGAGCTTCGCGCCCGCCGTGCCGCCCGACCCGCGCGGCCCCGGCGGCCTGACCGGCCTCGAGCCGATCGAGATCCCGGCCGGCGCGGCGGCCATCGGCGCCGCCGCCGAGGGCTTCGCCTACGACAACGAGCGCCCGCGCCACATGGTCTCGCTGCCCGCGTTCCGCATCGGCCGCGCGCCGGTCACCAACGCCACCTGGCGCCACTTCGTCGAGGGCGGCGGCTACGAGCGCCGCACGCTGTGGTCCGACGAGGCCTGGTCGTGGAAGGAGCAGTACGACATCACACACCCTCTGCACTGGTCGGACGACGGGCACGAGTGGCGAATGGGCCAATGGGTGCCGCTCGACCCGGACAAGCCCGTCGTCCACGTCTCCTGGTTCGAGGCCGACGCCTTCGCCCGCGCACAAGGTGCCCGCCTCCCCACCGAGTTCGAGTGGGAGAGGGCGGCGACCTGGGACCAGAGGACGCAGAGCGTTCGCGCGCCCTCGGCCCAGCACGCCAACCTCGACCAGCGCGCGTTCGGTACGCAGCCGGTCGGCGCCTACCCGGAGGGCGCGAGCCCGAGCGGCGCCCTGGGCATGCTCGGCGATGTCTGGGAGTGGACGTCCAGCGACTTCCACGGTTACCCCGGCTTTCGCCCGCACCCCTACCGCGAGTACTCCGAGGTCTTCTTCGGCCCCGACTACAAGGTCCTGCGTGGCGGCTCGTGGGCGACCGTGCGCCGCGTGGCCAGCGCGACCTTCCGCAACTGGGACCTGCCCCAGCGGCGCCAGATCTTCTCCGGCGTGCGCCTGGCCTGGGACGCCTGAGCATGGAGACCACCCGCGTCAACGGCCAGATCCGGATCGACTCGTGGCTCACCGAGGGCGACGAGCGCACGCTCGCCGACGACGTGCTCGACGGGCTGACCAAGCCGTTCAAGGAGCTGCCGCCGAAGCACTTCTACGACACGCGCGGCTCGGAGCTGTTCGACCAGATCTGCGAGCTGCCCGAGTACTACCCGACCCGCACCGAGCGGGCGATCCTCGAGACCTACGCCGCCGACATCGTCGCGGCGGGGCAGACCCAGGAGCTGCTCGAGCTCGGCTCCGGCTACGCGACCAAGACCCGCGTGCTCCTGGACGCGATGGCCGAGGCGGGCACGCTGCGCCGCTACCTGCCCTTCGACGTGGCCGCGTCGGTCGTGCGCCAGACCGCCGAGGACCTGGTCGAGGAATACCCGGGCCTCGACGTGTACGGCGTGGTCGGGGACTTCGAGCGCCACCTGGACCGGGTCCCGCGCTCGGAGGGCCCGCGCACGATCGCCTTCCTGGGCGGCACGATCGGCAACTTCCCGCCCGGCAGCCGCCGCCGCTTCCTGCGCGGGATCGCGGCCCGCATGGCGCCCACCGACCGGCTGCTGCTCGGCACCGACCTGGTCAAGGACCCCGAGACCATCCGCCGCGCCTACGACGACGACCAGGGGATCACGGCCGAGTTCAACCGCAACCTCCTGCACGTGGTCAACCGCGAGCTGGGCGCGGACTTCGACCCCGACGGCTTCGAGCATGTCGCGCTGTTCGACTCCGAGCGCGAGTGGATCGAGATGCGCCTGCGCGCCCTGCGCACGGCCACGGTGAGCATCCCGGCCATCAACCTCGAGGTCGCGTTCGCCGCCGGCGAGGAGGTCCGCACCGAGATCTCGGCCAAGTTCACGCGCGAGCGGCTCGAGGACGACTACGCCGCCGCGGGCCTGCGGCTGACCGACTGGTGGACCGACCCGCAGCAGCTCTTCGCGCTCTCGCTCGCCGCCCCGCGCTAGCTTGCGCGGGCCATGGCCCGAGACTGGCCCGAGCTCTTCATCACCGACGGCGCCGAGCCCAGCGAGACGCCCCAGCAGCCCGAGCGCGAGCGCCGCGGCTTCTTCTCGCGCCTGCGCGACAACCTGACCAAGACCCGGCGGGCGCTGTCCGCCGAGGTCCAGGCCACGCTGTTCGACGAGCTCGACGAGGAGACCTGGGAGCGGCTGGAGGAGGCGCTCATCGCCGCCGACGTCGGGGCCCGCACCACGGCCTCGGTGGTGGAGCGGCTCGAGCACGACGCGACCGAGAGCGGCCTGTCCGGGGGCGAGGAGCTCTCCAACCGGCTCATCGACCTGCTGGCCGACGCGGCCCGGCCCGCCCAGGACGGCGCCGACCGCATCGACCTGCGCCACAAGCCCACGGTGGTGCTGGTGGTCGGAGTCAACGGCACCGGCAAGACGACGACGATCGGCAAGCTGGCCTGGCACCTGCGCCAGCAGCTCGGCCACTCGGTCCTGATCGGCGCCGCCGACACCTACCGCGCGGCGGCGGTGGAGCAGCTCGAGCGCTGGGCCCAGCGGGCCGGGTGCGACATCGTGACCGGCGGCGAGGGCCAGGACCCGGGCTCGGTGGCCTTCGACGCGATCGCCGCGGGCACCGCCCGCGGCGTGGACGTCATCATCATCGACACCGCCGGCCGCCTGCACACGCAGGAGCAGCTCATGGCCGAGCTGGGCAAGGTGGCGCGGGTGATCGGCCGCAAGCTCGAGGGAGCGCCGCACGAGGTGCTGCTCACCGTGGACGCCACCACGGGGCAGAACGGGGTGCGGCAGGCGCGGCTGTTCTCCGAGGTCGTCGACGTGACCGGGATCGTCCTGACCAAGCTCGACGGGACAGCCAAGGGCGGGATCGCGCTGGCCATCGCCGACGAGCTGGGCCTGCCGGTCAAGCTCATCGGCACGGGCGAGCAGCTCGAGGACCTGCGCCCGTTCGACCCGCCGGAGTTCGCGCGAGCCTTGGTTCAGTAGCGCGCCAGATACCCTCGAAGCATGCCTGGCTGGGTCATCTGGATCATTGCCGCCTGTGTGCTGGCGGTGGGGGAGATGCTCACGCTGAGCTTCTTCCTCGCGCCGTTCGCGATCGGCGCGGCTCTGGCCGGCCTGGCCGACGCCCTGGGCGCGGGCACGCCCGTCTCGTTCGCGGTGTTCCTGGTCGTGTCGTCGCTGCTGCTGCTGATCGCGCGCCCGATCGCGCGTTCGCACCGGCGGCTGCCGCCAGCCACGCGCACCGGCACCGCGGCGCTGATCGGACGGCGCGCGATCGTGCTCGAACGGATCGCGAACGACGAGGGCGTGGGCTGCGTGCGCGTGGACGGTGAAGTCTGGACCGCCCGTGCGTATGACGAGGACGACGTGATCGAAGAGGGTGCGCGGGTGCACATCATTGAAATCAGAGGTGCCACAGCCCTTGTGGCCGAGTGAGAGGCTTAGGACATGACCGTTGGCTTGATCGTCCTCATCGTCGTCGCGGCGCTGTTCCTCATCGTCGCGGCGCGCACCATCCGCATCATTCCCCAGGCCCGCGCGGGGGTCGTCGAGCGGCTCGGCCGCTACAGCCGCACGCTGACGCCGGGGCTGACCATCATCGTGCCGTTCATGGACCGGGTGAAGCCGCTGATCGACTTGCGCGAGCAAGTGGTCTCGTTCCCACCCCAGCCGGTGATCACCGAGGACAACGTCTCCGTCGGCATCGACTCGGTCCTGTACTTCACCGTCACCGACGCCAAGAGCGTGACCTACGAGGTCGCGAACCCGCTGCAGGCGATCGAGCAGCTCACCGTCACCACGCTGCGCAACATCATCGGCGGGATGACGCTCGAGCAGACGCTGACCTCGCGCGACAACATCAACGCCGAGCTGCGCAAGGTGCTCGACGAGGCCACCGGCCGCTGGGGCATCCGGGTCAACCGCGTCGAGCTGAAGTCGATCGACCCGCCCGGAACCATCCAGGAGGCGATGGAGAAGCAGATGCGCGCCGAGCGCGACCGCCGCGCGACGATCCTCAACGCCGAGGGCGTCAAGCAGTCCCAGATCCTCACCGCCGAGGGCGAGAAGCAGTCGGCGGTGCTGCGGGCCGAGGGCGCCAAGACGGCCGCGATCCTGCGCGCCGAGGGCGAGAGCAGCGCGATCACGACCGTGTTCCGGTCGATCCACGAGGGGCGGCCGGATCGCGAGCTCCTCTCCTACCAATATCTGCAGATGCTGCCGCAGCTCGCGCAGGGCGACGCGAACAAGATCTTCGTCATCCCCTCCGAGTTCTCGCAGGCCCTGGGGGGCCTGGCCGATCGCCTGACCTCGAGCAACGGCCCGTTGCCGCCGCCCCCGGCGCCGACCGGCGACGACGGCGGCGACAGTGCGGCGAGCACGGCGCTGGAGGAGGCGCGGGCCGCGGCCAAGGCCGCCGAGCGCGAGGCGGGCAGGGCCGAGCAGGCGACACCGACCGCTCCCGACGCGCCGGGTCTGATCCCTCCGCCCCCGCCGGCGTCCTGACGAGAACCACTCAACGCACCGGGCCCCTACCCTAGGCCCAGCGTGTTCGACGCCCTCTCCGACAAGCTCCAGGCCACCCTCGGCGACGTGCGCCAGCGCGGCGCGCTGACCGAGGACGACGTCAAGGCCACCATGCGCGAGATCCGGCTCGCGCTGCTCGAGGCCGACGTGAACTTCGCCGTCGTGCGGGAGTTCACCTCGGCCGTGCGCGAAAAGGCGCTGGGCGAGGAGGTGCTCAAGCGCGTCGACCCGGGCCAGCAGGTGGTCAAGATCGTCTCCGACGAGCTCACCGAGCTCATGGGCGGCGCCGGTGCCGACCTGGCGCTCTCGCCGCGCAAGCCGACGATCGTCGTGCTCGCCGGCCTGCAGGGCTCGGGCAAGACGACGGCCGCCGCCAAGCTCGCGCGCATGCTGCGCGAGGAGAAGGGGCTCGACGTGGCCCTGGCCGCCTGCGACGTCTACCGGCCCGCCGCGGTCGAGCAGCTCGTGACCGTGGGCCAGCAGGCGGGCGCCACCGTCTACGAGCGCGGCACCGACATGGACCCGGTCGAGATCGCCAAGTGGGCCCGCGACCAGGCCGTGGCCGACGGGCGCGATGTGCTCATCGTCGACACCTCCGGCCGCCTGCACGTGGACACCGAGCTCATGCAGGAGCTGGCGAACATCAAGAAGGAGCTCAAGCCCCACGACGTGCTGCTGGTCGTCGACGCCATGACCGGCCAGGACGCCGTCAACGTGGCCGAGCAGTTCGCCGAGCAGGTCGGCTTCGACGGCGTGATCATGAGCAAGCTCGACGGCGACGCCCGCGGCGGCGCCGCACTGTCGGTCAAGGCGGTCACGGGCATGCCGATCCTGTACGCGTCCACGGGCGAGAAGCTCGACGCGTTCGAGCGCTTCCATCCCGATCGCATGGCCCAGCGGATCCTCGGGATGGGCGACGTGCTGACCTTCGTCGAGAAGGCCCAGCGCGAGGTCGACCAGGACCAGGCGGCCGAGATGGAGCGCAAGCTCCGCAAGGCCGAGTTCAGCTTCGACGACTTCCTCGACCAGCTGCAGACGGTCCGGCGCATGGGGCCGATCGGGAACCTGATCGGCATGCTCCCGGGCGCGGGGGCGCAGCTGCGGGGCATGAAGGTGGACGAGCGCGAGCTCGACCGCGTCGAGGCCATCGTGCTCTCGATGACGCCGGAGGAGCGGCGCCGCCCGGACCTCATCAAGGGCTCGCGCCGGCTGCGCATCGCGAAGGGCTCGGGGACCACGGTCCAGGCGGTCAATCAGCTCGTCAAGCAGTTCGAGCAGATGCGCAAGCTGATGAAGTCGATGTCCCGAGGCAAGATGCCGGACATCGGCGCGCTGATGCGCCAGGCCCGATAGGCGCTACCCTCCGTCGCCGCAATGTCCGTCCGCATTCGCCTCACCCGCATCGGTGGCCGCAAGGATCCGGTCTGGCGCGTGGTCGTCGCCGACCAGCGCTCGCCGCGCGACGGCCGCGTGATCGAGACGATCGGTCACTACAACGCGCAAACCGACCCCTCGAGCGTCGACGTCGACCTCGAGCGGGCCCGCGCGTGGCTGGCCCGCGGCGCGCAGCCGACCTCGCAGGTCCGCCACCTGCTCCGGATCGCCGAGAAGCAGGCCGCGGCTGCTCCCGCTCCCGAAGAGGTCCCGGCCTCCTAGGAGCTGCGGTGGGGTCGCAGGCCCTGCTCGAGTACCTGGCCCGCTCGCTCGTGGACGATCCCGAGGCGGTCGAGGTCGAGTCCTTCGAGGAGGACGACGGCACGGTTGTGCTCGAGCTCGCCGTGGGCGAGGACGACTACGGCAAGGTCATCGGCCGCGGCGGGCGCACCGCCAACGCGCTCCGCAACGTGGTCAAGGCCGCGGCCGTGCGCGAGGACCGGAAGGTCCTCGTCGACATCGTCGATTAGAAGATGGTCGATCCCGCATCAACCATCTGAGCGATGCTCGTCGCCGGGCGCGTCGGCCGGCCCCATGGGCTCGACGGGTCGTTCCACGTGGTGGATGCGCGGCCGGACCTGCTGGCTCTCGGCGCGGTGACGCTGGGCGACCGGTCGCTGCGGGTGCTGCGCCGGGCGGGGACCGACGAGCGGCCGATCCTGCGGCTGGAGGGCGTGGCCGATCGCGGCGCGGCCGAGTCGCTGCGCGGGTCGGCGCTGCTGGTGGACCGCGCGGAGGCGCCGGTCCTGGAGGAGGACGAGTGGTACGCGGAGGATCTCGAGGGCTGCCTCGTGGTCGACGGCGACCGGTCGCTCGGACGCGTGCGGCGCCTGCTGGCGCTGCCGTCGTGCGAGGTGCTCGAGGTCGAGCGCGCCGGTGCGCCTGACCTGCTGGTGCCGCTCGTGCGCGACGCCGTGCGCTCGGTCGATGTGACGGCACGGCGGATCGACGTCGACAGCGCCTTCCTGGGCGAGTGATGGAGCTCGACGTCTTCACCCTCTTCCCCGACTGGTTCGGCTGGTTCCTCTCCCAGCGCCACGTCCGCAACGTGGTCGAGGCGGGGTCGTCGGTGCGGTTCCTCAACTACCGCGACCACACGCCGCTGTCGGCGGGGCAGGTCGACGACACGCCGTTCGGCGGGGGCGCCGGGATGGTGCTGCGGGTCGACGTGGTCGACGCGGCGCTGCGCGCCGCCTACGGCGAGGAGCGCGGCGACCGCCGCATCGTCGCCCTGACCGCGAGCGGGCGGCAGCTCGACGACGCCCTGGCCACGGAGCTCGCCCGCGAGCCCGCGCTGACGCTGCTGTGCGGGCGCTACGAGGGCTTCGACGAGCGCATCGTCGCGCACCTGGCGACCGACGCGATCTCGATCGGGCGCTACGTGCTGTCGGGCGGCGAGCTGGCGGCGATGGTGGTCGCCGACACGGTGCTGCGCAAGCTGCCGGGGGCGCTCGGGCACGCCGACTCGGCGGTGGAGGAGTCGTTCTCGGAGGCGCTCGAAGGGCACCCGGAGTACCCCCACTACACGCGCCCCGCGAGCTACCGCGGGTGGGACGTTCCCGAGGTTCTCCTCTCCGGCCACCACGAGCGCATCCGCGAGTGGCGGCGGCAGCAGAGCCGAAGCCGTTCCCGCTAGCCGTCCGCGGCCGCTACCCTCCCCAACCGTCATGAGCAGCGTCATCGACAGCCTCGAGCGGTCTCAGCTGCGGAGGGTCCCCCGGTTCGGGCCCGGGGACCGTGTTCGCGTGCATTTCCAGGTCATCGAGGGCACGCGGCGCCGGACCCAGGTCTTCGAGGGCGTCGTCCTCAAGCGTCAGGGCCACGGCGTCCGGGAGACGTTCACCGTGCGCAAGCAGTCCTTCGGCGTGGGCGTGGAGCGGACGTTCCCCGTGCACTCGCCGAAGATCGAGCGCATCGAGGTCGCCGCTCGCGGCGACGTGCGCCGCGCCAAGCTGTACTACCTGCGCGGCCGGGTCGGCAAGCGCGCCCGCGTGCGCGAGCGCCGTGACCTGCGCCCCGACGAGGCGGTCGTGCCGGGCCTGCTCTACGAGGAGGAGGCGGTCGCCGGCGGCACGGACGAGGCCGGCGAGCCCGCTGCCGAGGCCGAGCCGGAGGCCAACCCGGAGGCCGAGCAGGAGACGCACGACGAGCCCGAGGCCGACGTGGGAGCCGACGAGACAGCAGAGGAGCAGGCGCCCGCGGATGACGGCGAAAACTCCCGTGGCGAGTAAGGCCAAGCGCAAGAAGTCAGCCGGCGGCACGCTGCTGGAGCTGGCGATCATCGTCGTGGTCGCCCTCCTGCTCGCGCTCGCCATCCAGGCCATCCTCATCAAGCCGTACCGCATCCCCAGCCCGTCGATGGAGCCGACGCTGGACATCAACCAGCGCGTGCTCGTCAACCGGATCGGGCACGAGCTCGGCGACACGCCCAGCGTGGGCGACATCGTGGTCTTCCACCCGCCCGCCGGGGCGGCCAGCAACACCTGTGGGGCGCACGTCCAGCGCGGCCAGCCGTGCTCGGCGCCGACGCCCAAGGAGTCGAACGACAACTTCATCAAGCGGGTGGTCGCGGGGCCCGGCGACACCATCGCCATCCGCGACGGGCACGTGGTCCGGAACGGGAAGCTGCAGAAGGAGTCGTTCATCAATCCCTGCGCTCCCGGACAAGACTGCAATTTCCCGAAAGCGATCAAGGTTCCGCCCGATCATTGGTTCATGATGGGCGACAACCGTGGCCTCTCCGACGACAGCCGCTTCTGGGGCCCCGTCCCCAAGAGCTGGATCATCGGCGGTGCCTTCGCCACCTACTGGCCCCCCGACCGCATCGGCATCCTCTAAGCGCCGCCCGCGCCGGACCGGGCGCAAGCTGTTCCGGTTCGACCGCAAGCAGGGCTACCGCTACGTGGCCGGGGCCGACGAGGCCGGCCGCGGGTGCTTGGCCGGGCCGTTGGTTGCCGCCGCGGTGCTGTTCGACTACGAGCGCCTGTCGCTGCGCGACGTCCGCTCGCTGTCGGTCCTCAACGACTCCAAGCAGCACACGCCGGAGGCGCGCGAGGAGCTGTACCCGCTGGTCATGCGGGCCGCCACGCGGGCGGTGATCGTGTCGCGGTGCGTGCGCGGGATCGACTCCCGCGGCCTGCACGTCACCAACGTGGCCGCGCTGCGCGACGCCCTGGCTCGGGTCGTGCGCCCGGGGACCCTCTGCCTCACCGACGGGTTCCGCGTCCCGAACGTCGGCCACGACCAGCGTGCGGTGATCGACGGCGACGAGACCTCGGCGGCGATCGCGGCCGCCTCGATCCTGGCCAAGGTCTCCCGCGACCGGTACATGAAGCGCGCGGACGCGCTCCACCCGGGATGGGAGTTCGCCGCCCACGTGGGCTACTCGACGCCGGAGCACCGCGAGGCGATCGAGCGCAAGGGCGTGTCGCCACTGCACCGCATGTCCTTCCAATCCATCGCGTATCAGCAGCTGGCCCTCTGACGGCGTCTCGACGCCCCTGCCTGCGTCCTCGGTCGCTCGCGTGCCTTGCACGCCACGCTCCCTGCGTCCTTGGCAGGAACGCCGAGTCGCTCGTCAGCCCTCTGACGGCGTCTCGACGCCCCTGCCTGCGTCCTCGGTCGCTCGCGTGCCTTGCACGCCACGCTCCCTGCGTCCTTGGCAGGAACGCCGAGTCGCTCGTCAGTCAGAACGCGCCCTCGAGGTGCTCGAGCTCGACCAGGCGGCCCGCCGCGTCCACGATCACGCCTATCGCGTCGAAGCGGACGTCGCGGCGGTGGGGGCGGTCGGTGGTCTCCGTCAACCAGGCGCGGGCGATCAGGCGGACCTGGCCCTGCTTGCGCCAGTCGACCTTCTCCAGCGGCCGGCCCGGGCCCGACCGCCGCGCCTTGACCTCGACGAACACGATCCGCTCGTCGTCGCAGGCCACGAGGTCGAGCTCGCCGAACCGGGTGCGGTGGTTGCGGACGAGGACGCGGTAGCCGAGCCGTTCGAGGTGCTCGGCGGCGAGCCGCTCCCCGAGGCGGCCGACGGATTGGCGCGCGGCGGTCATGGCACCCGGACGTAGCTCCCGGCGGGCCCGCGGCGGACGTAGCCGAGCAGCTCGAGCTCGGCCAGGCCGACCAGGGCGCTTCCCGCGTCGCTGCCGCCGGCCACGATCGCGCCGAGGGTCGGACGGCCGGACTCGACCAGGCGCAGGAGCGTGCGCAGGGTCGGGCGCAGCTCCGACCCGTCGCGTTGTCGCACGGCCGGCCGCACGCCCGCGCCGAACAGGAGGTCGAGGACGTCGGCCGCGCTGCGCACCACCAGCGCGCCGTCGAAGAGCAGGTCGTTGGGCCCGCTGGCCAGCGGCGACGTGACCTGGCCCGGCACCGCGCCGATGTCGCGGCCGAGCGCACGGGCGCAGTCCGCGGTGATCAGCGAGCCCGAGGTCACCGACGCCTCGACCACGACGGTCGCCTGCGCCAGCCCGGCGATGATGCGGTTGCGGGCGGGGAAGCTCCACTTCCGGACGGCCGCGCCCGGCGGCAGCTCGGAGACGACGCACCCGGCCCCGACGATGGCGCGGTGCAGCCGCCGCTTGCTCGACGGGTACGGACGATGGGCGCTGCCCGCGAGCACGGCCACCGTCGCACCACCGCCGTCGAGCGCACCGGCGTGCGCGGCCGAGTCGACCCCGAGGGCCATGCCCGACACCACCGTCACCCCCGCCGCCGCGAGCTCGCGCCCGAGCACCCGCCCCGCTTCGAGGCCGTAGCCCGAGGCTCGGCGGGCGCCGACGAGCGCAACCGACGGTGCCGCCACGAGCGCCGCGAACCGCTCCCACGCGCCGGCGACGAACAGCGCCGCTGGCCGGTCGGGCGCCTCGGCGAGCTGCGGCGGGTACGCGGGGTCGTGGCGGCAGACCACGTGCAGCGCGAAGGCGGCCAAGGTCGAGCGCAGGGTGGAGGGCGAGAACCCGCGGTAGCGATCCCGCAGCACCGGCACGTCACGGCCGCCGAGGGCGCGGATGAGATCGCCATCCGGAAGCGCGAGCAGGCCCGACAGGTCGCTGCGCCGCGGGCTGCAGCGCTCGAAGTGCGCGACCAGGGCGCCCAGCAGCCACGCCCGCCGCAGGCACGCGGCGCAGGCGCGGTCGATCGTCGCAGCGGTTCCGCTCACGCCGCGAGCACCTCCGCCGGGCCGTGCTGGCGCAGCGAGAGGGTTTCGAGCACGTGGGCGCGCTCGACCCCCTCGGCGCCGTGGAGGTCGGCGATCGTGCGCGCCACGCGCAGCGCTCGGTGGTGGCCTCGCGCGCTCAGGTGGCCGCTGCTGTACGCGTCCATCAGCGCGTCGCGGGCGCTTGCCGACATCCCGAGCCGGTTGCGCAGCGTCGCCGTGTCCATGTCCGCGTTGCACGTCGCCTCGGACCCGTCCAGCCGGTGGGCCTGGCGTGCGCGGGCCTCGACCACGCGCTCGCGTGCCTCCGCGGATGAGGAGAGCGGGCCACCCGCGAGCTCTTCCGGCGCCGGTCGCTGGACGCCGACGAGCAGGTCGATCCGGTCGAGCAGCGGGCCGCTGAGGCGGCGGCGGTGACGCTCGACCTCGGCGTCGGTGCAGCGACAGGGCCGACCCGCTCGGTCAGAGCCCGCGAAGCCGCACGGGCACGGGTTCGTGGCGGCGACGAGCATGAAGCGGCTCGGGAACACCACCGCGTGCTGCCCGCGCACCACGCCGACGCGCCCGTCCTCGAGCGGCTGGCGCAGGGCCTCCAGGCTCGAGCGCGGGAACTCGGAGAGCTCGTCGAGGAACAGGACGCCGCGGTGGGCAAGCGTGACCTCGCCCGGCGCCGGGATCGATCCGCCGCCCGCAAGGCCGGACGGCGAGATCGTGTGGTGGGGCGCCCGGAACGGCCGGTGCCGCACGAGCCCACCGCCGTGGTGCACCCCGGCGACCGAGTGGATACGGGTGACCTCGAGCGCCTCCGGCCGCGTCAGCGGCGGCAGGATCGACGGCAGGCGCCGCGCCAGCATCGTCTTGCCCGTGCCCGGCGGGCCCTCGAACAACAGGTTGTGGCCGCCGGCGGCGGCGATCTCGAGCGCGCGCAGCGGCCCGGCGTGGCCGCGCACGTCGGCGAGGTCGGGCGGCGGGGCGTCGGCCTCTGCAACCCGCGGCCCCGGCGCCGCCCGCGGCAGCGCCGGAGCACCCGCGCCCCCGATCACCTCGGCGAGCTCGCGCAGGTCCTCGATGCCCGCCACCTCGATTTCGTCGACGAGCGCCGCCTCGAGCGCCCGGTCGCGCGGCAGGATCAGGCCGCGCAGGCCGGCGCGCCGGGCGCCCTCGGCCACCGCGAGCGCGCCGCGGCACCCGCGCAGCTGCCCGCTCAGCGAGAGCTCGCCGAAGATGGCCCAGCGGGCGAGGTCGTCGGCCTCGACCTGCCCGCTCGCGGCGAGGAGCGCGGCGGCCATTGCCAGATCGAACCCAGGACCGACCTTCTTCAGCCATGCGGGCGCGAGGTTGACCGTGATCCGCCGGGCCGGGAACGCGAAGCCCTGGTTGCCGATGGCCGAGCGGACGCGCTCGCGCGCCTCGCGCACCGAGCGGTCGGCCAGCCCGACCACGCTGAACGCGGGCAGGCCCGGCCGGATGTCGGTCTCGACCGTGACCGGGACCGAGTCGAGCCCGTCGATCGCGAAGGTGGAGATGCGGGCGAGCACGCAGCGACCGTACGGTCGGCCGTGTGACGCATGGGGCGCGAAGCGTGCCGAAAGTGCGCAGCGCCTACCCTCGAACCACCATGACGCGCACGCCCACGGTCCTCTCGATCGCCGGCTCGGACTCCGGGGGCGGGGCCGGCATCCAGGCCGACCTCAAGGCCTTTGCCTCCTGCGGCGTCCACGGCATGACCGCGATCACCGCCGTCACCGCCCAGAGCACCGTCGGCGTCGACGCCGTCCAGCCCGTTCCGCCGGAGATCGTCGTGGCGCAGGTCAAGTCCGTGGCCGCGGACATCGGCGTCGACGCGGTCAAGATCGGGATGCTCGGCGACACGCAGACGATCGCCGCCGTGGTCGAGGCGCTCGACCTCCTGCCCGCAAGCACGCCCGTCGTCGTCGACCCCGTCATGGTCGCCGAGTCCGGCGCCCGCCTGCTCGACGCAAGCGCCGTCCAGGCCCTGAGACAGGACATCCTCCCGCGCGCGACCGTCGTCACGCCCAACCTCCCCGAGGCCGCGGTGCTCGCCGGCGCAGCGGAAGCAACCGACCCCGAGGCCCTCGCCCGCGCCGTCCACGCCCTCGGCCCGGGCGCGGTGGTCGTGACCGGCGGCCACCGCCTCGAGACGACCGACGTCTTCTACGACGGCACCACGCTCGTGCCGATAGCGGGCGCGCGCCACGAGGACGGCGCTGCCCACGGCTCGGGCTGCACGCACTCCTCGATCCTCGCCGCCCAGCTCGCCCTCGGCGCAACCCCGCTGCAAGCGGCCCAGATCGCCCGCGAGCGCGCCGCCATGGCGGTCCGCAACGGCCTGCGCGACGTCGGCGCCGGCCCCGGCCCGGTCGACGCCCTCAACATCAGAGACCGCCGGGGCGAAGCCGTCCCTTTGCCATAATCTCGCCGGCTATGAGGTTCCTGCGGATGAAGCCAGGGCACGGCGAGGTGTTGGTGGCCGAGGGAGACGTGGAGGTCCCCGAGGACGAGCGCGAGCTCATCGAGGCGTTCCGCCGCCAGCTGGACGAGGGCCTGTGGGCCGCGGTCCCCAAGACCACCCGCAACGGCCGCCGCGAGGCCTCGATGGTCAAGACGTTCGACGAGATCCCGCGCGACGCGGACCGGGTGATCTTCTTCCCCCGCGCCGCCGGCGGCGCGGCCTAGATGCTGCTGGCGCTCTGCGCGACGGGGATCGTCGTCGGCGCGCTCCTGGCCGAGGTCCTCATCCCGCGCGTCGACGAGGCGCTGTCCCGCCGCAAGGCGCGCCGCGCGAAGGCGCCCACGATCGGCTACGACCCCGGCCGCGAGCGCCGCGCCGAGCAGCGCGCCCGCCAGCTCCTGCGCAGCTGCGTCAACGACGAGGAGTGGGCGATGTACCGCGACCTCGGCTTCGTCCGGGTCTGGGGCCGGGGCGACGGCTACGCGTACCTGATCTACCCGCACAAGCCCATCGTCGCCTTCGTCCCCCAGACGCGCGAGCTCCTCAACGAGTACTGCGTCGAGTTCCCGGACATGAGCCGCCCCTACGGGAGCGCGCGGCTGCCCGACTCCGACGACGTCCTCGCCAAGTGGATGGCGCTCACCGGCGACGAGCACGGACTGATCCGCCGGGCCAACCTGCACCAGCCCGGCCGCCAGGTCGACCCCAAGGTCGCCCGGCGCGACCTGTGGCGTCTCAGCGAATGGGAACGGCGCAGCTGGACGACAGGGGCGGGCGACTTCCGAATCGAGCCGGATGCTCGCGGTCGCCCAAGCCCGTGAGCGTGTCCGCCCCGTGAGCACCGACACCGGCTTCGACCTCAAGCACAACTCGCGCCAGGTCACCGAAGGCCCGAGTCGCGCCGCTGCGCGCGCCTACCTCAAGGGCATCGGCTACACCGACGACGACCTGGCCAAGCCCATCATCGGGGTGGCCTCGACCTGGATCGAGACCATGCCCTGCAACTTCCACCTCCGCGCCCTCGCCGCCGCCGTCAAGGAGGGCGTGCGCGAGGCCGGCGGCACGCCGATGGAGCTCAACACCATCGCCATCTCCGACGGCATCACGATGGGCACGAGCGGCATGAAGACCAGCCTGGTCAGCCGCGAGGTCGTGGCCGACAGCATCGAGCTCGTCGCCCGCGGCCAGCTCTTCGACGGCGTCATCGCGCTCAGCGGCTGCGACAAGACCATCCCGGGGACCGTGATGGCGCTGGCCCGCCTCGACGTTCCCGGCGTGATGCTCTACGGCGGCTCGATTGCCCCCGGCCGCTTCCACGGCCGCGATGTCTCCATCCAGGACGTCTTCGAGGCCGTCGGCGCCCACGCCGCCGGGAAGATCTCCGACGACGAGCTGGAGGAGCTCGTCGAGGTCGCCAGCCCCGGCGCCGGCGCCTGCGGCGGCCAGTACACCGCCAACACCATGGCCATGGCCTTCGAGGTCATGGGCATCTGCCCGCCCGTCGCCTCCTACATCCCCGCCCAGAACGGCGCCAAGCGCGAGGCGGCCAAGGACGCCGGGCGTCTGGCCGTCGACATCCTGCGCCGCGGCCTGCGCCCGAGCGCGATCATCACCAGGGAGAGCCTCGAGAACGCCATCGCCGCCGTGGCCACCAGCGGCGGTTCGACCAACGCGGTGCTCCATCTGCTCGCCGTGGCCACCGAGGCGGGCGTCGACCTCAGCATCGACGACTTCGACCGCATCGCCTCCAAGACTCCGCAGCTGTGCTCGCTCAAACCGTCGGGCGAGTACCTGGCCGTCGACCTCTACGCGGCCGGCGGGATCATGCTCGTGGCCCAGCGCCTGGCCGAGCTCGGCCTGCTCCACGAGGACGCGCTCACGGTCACCGGACGCACGATCGGCGAGCACGCCGCCGAGGCCGAGGAAGCTCCGGGGCAGCAGGTCGTCCACGCCGTCGACGACCCGATCAGCCCCACCGGCGGCCTGGCCATCCTGCGCGGCAACCTCGCCCCCGAGGGCTGCGTGGTCAAGCTCGCCGGCCACAACGCCCGTCGCCATCAGTCCGGCCCCGCGCGGGTCTTCGAGTCCGAGGAGGACACGATGGCCGCCGTCCTGGCCAAACAGATCAACGCGGGCGACGTCGTGGTCATCCGCAACGAGGGCCCCGCCGGCGGCCCTGGCATGCGGGAGATGCTCGCGGTCACCGCGGCGATCGTGGGCGAGGGCCTCGGCGAGGAGGTGGCGCTGCTCACCGACGGCCGCTTCTCGGGCGCCACCCACGGCCTGATGGCCGGCCACGTCGCCCCCGAGGCGGCACGCGGCGGCCCCATCGCCGCCATCCGCGAGGGCGACACCGTGACCTTCGACGTCGACAACCGCCGCCTCGACCTGGACCTCAGCGACGAGGAGATCGCCGGCCGCGTGGCGGAGTACCGGTCACCGCCGCCGGCCTACGACCACGGCGTGATGGCCAAGTACGCGAAGCTCGTCTCCAGCGCCTCCGTCGGCGCCGTGACCGGCTAACCCTCAACCACCCGCAACGGGGTCTGACCCCTTGAGGAACGCCTCGACGTCCCGGTTGAAGCGCGCCGGGCGCTCGAGCATGGACACGTGCCCGGTGTCGGCGTAGACGATCTTGCGCGCGTCCGGGATGAGCTCCTCGAACACGTCGGCGTCGCGCAGCGGCACGAGCCGGTCGCGCTCGCCCCAGATGATCAGCGTCGGCACCGAGATGCGCTCGAGCCGCTCGCGCAGCGGGTAGTCGCTGAGCGCGTCCAGGGCGTCGATGAACCCGGGCTTGCCGCTGCCCTTGGCCTGCTCGAAGAGGAGCGGGCCCGGCAGCTTCTCGGGGTGGGCGAAGACCAGCCGCAGCGCCTGGCGCCCGCGCGGGCGCAGCAGGAAGTTCGGCTTCGGGTGGGTCGAGGCCCAGGCCAGCGCGGCCTCGAACCGGCGCATCACGGCCAGCGCGCGCTCGTTGCGCTGATGCTCGGCGGTGATACCGGCGGCCGAGACGAGCACGAGCTTGTCCACTCGCTGCGGATGCGCGATGGCCAGCTCGGCGGCGACGAACCCGCCCATGGAGTTGCCGATCACCGAGCCGCGCTCGACGTCGACCGAGGCGCAGAAGTGGTCGATCAGGCGCCCGTAGCCCGGCATCGAGATCTTCTCCGGCGGCAGCGGCGAGTCCCCGAACCCAGGGAGGTCGGGCGCCAGCACCCGCCGCGTGCGGGCGAAGTAGGGGATGGTCTCGAGCCAGTTCTGCCACGAGCCCGCCAGGCCGTGGATGAGCACCAGCGGCGGGCCCTCGCCCATCTCGATGTAGTTGACCGGGGTGCCGTCGACGAGCACCCAGTGCTGGTGCGCGGCCCAGTCGACGTGGCGCCACGCGGAGTCCGCGTCCGGCCCGTAGCGGTCCGGGTGCTCCTGCAACGGCTTGTCGGCGGCAACGGCCACGCCGCCAAGCGTAACGCGGGCGCGGACCGCGGCTCCATCCCGACCGGCAGCGGTCGCAACGCGGTCAACGGGGGTGCCGCCGAGCGGGTGCGAGCGCGAGTTCGCGATCCCGCTGCGCCGCTGACAGTGCGCAGCGCGGGCGCGCGCCTGCGAGACTCTTCCGCCTCGTGACGGTTGAGTCGAGCCCGCGCCTGCCCGCCGCGCGCCCACGCGACCCCGACGACCTGCGCGACTACCTGCCCGGCGTGGAGCCGGAGCGGCAGGTCACCGACTGGGGTCGCTCGGAGCGCGTCGAGGGCGCCCTCGACGCCACGGTCTCCGAGTTCCTCTACCGGTACTGGTTCCGGGTCGAGGTCGAGGGGATCGAGAACGTGCCCGACGCGGGCGGGGCGCTGCTGGTCTCCAACCACTCCGGCGCGCTGCCGCCGGACGCGCCGATGATCGCCAAGGCGATCAAGGAGGAGCACGCCCGTCCGCGCCCCGTGCACTTGACGATGGAGCATTTCTTCAAGGGGTATCCGCTCTTCAGCATGCTCCTGCCCAAGGTCGGCGGCGTGCCCGCGCACCCGGCCAACGTGCACCGGCTGCTGTTCGACGAGGACCAGCTCGTGCTCGTGTTCCCCGAGGGCCGCAAGGGGAGCGAGAAGCTCTACAAGGACCGCTACCGCCTGCGCCGCTTCGGCCGTGGCGGCTTCGTCGAGTCGGCCATGAAGGCGGGGCGCCCGATCGTGCCCATCGCCGTGGTCGGGGCCGAGGAGGCGGCGCCGATCTTCGCCCACCTGACCGTGCTGCAGCGGCTGACCGGCCTGCTCTACGTGCCCCTGACCCCGACGTTTCCGCACGGGGGGATCCTCGGCATGTTCGGCTACCTGCCGGCCAAGCTGCGCATCCGGTTCCTCGAGCCGATCTCGACCACGCAGTGGGGCGAGGAGCCGTGGAAGGACCGCGCGCTCGTCCAGACCGTGGCCGAGGACATCCGCGGCCTGATCCAGGAGGAGCTCTACGGGATGCTGGCCAAGCGGCGCTCGATCTGGTTCGGATGATCTCGCGCCGGATCCTCGTGACCGGCCTCTCGACCTACTGGGGAGGCCGGGTGGCCCAGGCGCTGGAGCGCGAGCGTGCGGTGGAGGCGATCGTCGGCGTCGACGTGCACGACCCCACGGTCGAGCTCGAGCGCACCGAGTACGTGCGCGTCGGCCACCAGCACGCGCTGCTGCGGCGCATCGTGCAGGCGGCCGAGATCGACACCGTGGTCGACACGCGGCTCGTGGTCGACTCGACCACGACCCCGTCGCGGCTCGCGCACGAGAACAACGTCATCGGGACGATGAACATCCTCGCCGCCTGCAGCGGCCCGGAGTCCCCGGTGCGCAAGTTCGTGTTCAAGTCCTCGGGGCACTGGTACGGCTGCGAGCAGGACGACCCGGCGTACTTCACCGAGGCGATGGAGCGGCCGCACCCGCCGCGCACGCCGATCGAGAAGGACATCGTCGAGGCCGAGCGCGCCGTGCACGCCTACGCCGACGCCACGCCCCGGGCCACCGTCACCGTGCTGCGCTTCTGCAACGGCCTGGGGCCCACGATCGCGACCGCGCATACGCGCCTGTTCGCGCTGCCCGCGGTGCCCGCCGTCTTCGGCTTCGACCCCCGCTACCAGTTCGTGCACGAGGACGACATCGTCGGCTGCCTCGAGTTCGCCGTGCGCAACGACCTGCCCGGGCTCTACAACTGCGCCGGCGACGGCGTGCTCGTGCTCTCCGAGGTCGTCGACCTGCTGGGCAAGCCGCTGCTCCCGATCCTCCCGCCGTGGGGCACGAGCATCGCGACCGGCCTCGCCGGCCGGCTGGGGATCCGCATCCCGCCGGAGATGCTGCAGCAGCTGCGGTTCGGGCGCGGGCTCGACAACCGCCGGCTCAAGGCCGCCGGCTACACGTATCGCTACACGACGCGCGAGGCGGTGCAGGCCCACGCCGAGGCGCTGCGCCTGCGCCCCCTCCTGCGCGGCGGCGACGCGCCCTACCGCTACGAGCGCGAGGTGGAGGAGTTCCTGCGCCGCAGCCCGACGGTGCGCAAGCGGCCCGAGCCGCGCTGGGCGCAGGAGGCCGAAGCGGACGTCGATGCCCTCGACGGTTTGGACGCCGCCGCGCTCATCGCGCTGCTGCCCAGCCTGCCCCGCCCCGAGCTCGAAGCGCTGGGGCGCCACGAAGCCGGAAATGCGCGACGTCCAGAGGTTTTGGCGGCCATTGGTCGAAATCTGGCGCGAAGCCGTCCGTGACCGGTGGGAAATAGGGGTGTAGCAAGGCGAAAGCGGGAAATTCCCTTGACGAACCGCCCGCTACGTCTCCTACACTTCGCCAGTCTCGCGCCTACCCAAGATCGACCATGAGAAACAAGACCTTCATCCTCGTGGCCGGCTTCCTCGTCGTCCTGCTCGTCGGGGCGGGGGCCGTCTACCTGTACGACGCAAGTCAGAGCGACGACATCGCTGACGGCATCCAGGTCGGCGGCGTCGACGTCGGCGGGCTGAACAAGGCCCAGGCCCGCGAGAAGATCCAGCGCGAGCTGGTCGGGCCGCTCAGCCAGCCGATCAAGGTCACCGGGCCCGGCGGTCACGCCTTCACGCTGACGGCCAAGCGCGCCAAGGTGACGATGGACGTCAACGGGATGGTCCAGGAGGCGATCGACAAGTCGCGCGACGGCTCGATCGTCACGCGCGCCTGGCGCGCTGTGACCAGCGGGAAGGTCAACGCGAACCTGCCGCCGAAGGTCGATTACTCCGCATCCGCGGTCAACCGGCTGATCCGCCGCATCAAGAAGACGGTCAACACCGAGCCGCAGAACGCGAGCGTGGTCCCCGGCGCGGAGCGCCTGCGCAAGGTCGCCGCTCACAACGGCATCGTCGTCCGCGTGCCCCAGCTGCGCACCGATCTTCAGAAGACGCTCACGGTGCCCTCGGGCGAGCGCGCCGTGCAGGTCGCGGTGTCCAAGGAGGCCCCCAAGGTCACGGTCCATGACCTGGTCAAGAAGTATCCGAACTACATCATCATCAACCGCAACGGGTTCGAGCTCCGCTACTACCACAACCTCAAGCTGACCAAGACCTACCCGATCGCGGTCGGCATGCAGGGGCTGGAGACGCCGGCGGGCCTGTACGACATCCAGAACAAGCAGGTCAACCCTTCCTGGCAGGTGCCGAACTCGTCCTGGGCGGGCTCGCTCGCCGGGCAGCTCATCCCGCCCGGCCCGCAGGATCCGCTCAAGGCGCGGTGGATGGGCATCGACGGCGGCGCGGGAATCCACGGTATCGACCCGAGTGAGTACGGCTCGATCGGCACCGCGGGCTCGCACGGATGCGTCCGCATGACCATCCCCGACGTGATCGATCTCTACGACCGCGTCAGCGTCGGCACCCCGGTCTACGTCGTTTGACCGACCCGCCGAACGATCAGGGCGACAAGCCCGAGTTCGACCCGCCCCAGACACCCACCCCGGGACCGGCTCCCGGAGCGCCGCC
>Ga0070700_100000215_pt1 | contig 32331 bp, 21 predicted proteins | sample KBSK5101metaG_FD_65456 | JGI IMG/M metagenome (GOLD analysis project Ga0070700, IMG submission 65456) | Corn, switchgrass and miscanthus rhizosphere microbial communities from Kellogg Biological Station, Michigan, USA - KBS K5-10-1 metaG | ecosystem: Host-associated > Plants > Roots >...
ATCTCGTCAGGCTTGCCGGTCAGGAACGTCCATCCTGGTTTGAGCTTGTGCATTTGCACGTAGTGCTTCAGCTTCTCGGGAGTGTCTTCTTCCGGCTTGAGCGTGATCGAGTACATAAAAATATCGCGCCCGACGCGTTTCCCGAGGAGATTCTGCACGCGTTTCAAATTCTGCGTCACGGGAACACAGATGCCTTCGCACTGGGCATACATGAAATTGATCACGACGACTTTATCCTTGATCAGATCGTCGTAAAAACGCACCTTCCTGCCTTGATGAGTGGTGAGTTCGAAGTTTGGAAAGTAGCGAGCCTGAAGTTTTTGTCGTGATGACAATGCCGGCGCCGGTAACTGTTCCATCAAACTGCCGGCCCTGGTCAGGGTCGCAGCGGTTAGTGGGGCCACCGCCAAGCCAGCGAGCATTTTTCTTCTAGTTATTTCTGACATTTTGATCTCCTTTCGGTCAGCGGTGACTATCACAATTACTCTCGTTATTGTTGCCGACGTCGTCGATGTCAAACCGCAACATCATCGCGTGATCTTCGTGAATCGTGTTGTGGCAGTGCATTGGGTAACGGCCGGTGAAGTCCCGGAAGCGGAAGTAGATATCTACATCGTCATTCTCGCCGAGCCTGATGACGTCCTTGCGCCCTCGCTCAATCAAGGTTGGTGTGTTCCGGTTGCGGCTGAGAACCTGATGCTCTTCGAAGTGAATGTGGATTGGGTGAGACCAATCAAATCCGCCCTCGAGCTTCCAAATCTCGGCCGTATTGCGTTTTACGCGGAAGCGCACCTCATTACAGTCGAAGAATTTGTCATTAATGACCCACTGTCCGTTATTGCGGTCGAACTTGAAACACCGCGTGATCCGCTCAGTCACTCGTGTCGGTACCTGATAGAACGTCGGGTTTGTCGCCGGATTCACACTATTGTCGGTGACCGGGTCAGAGACCACGCGGAACTGAAGTATTTTTGCACCTTGTCCAGCGGCAAGAATATTGTTCGTTGGCCCAGCACCGTCACACTGTTCCAGACGATTCTCGAGGTGAATGATGCTGCCTGCCGGGAGCGATGAGAAGTCGACAATCACGTCCATGCGCTCAGCGACCGCAATCATCAGACCAGAGGTTGTCTGCACCGGATTCTTCAGTAGATTGCCGTCATTCGAGATGATCCAGAACGGATGATTCGTGAGATCTGACTTGGTGAGATACATCCGGTAGAAGCGTGATGGTCCGCCGTTGAGCCAGCGGAAACGATAGCGCCGCCGTTTGACCTCGAAGAACGGTTGTATTTTTCCGTTGACAAGAAACTTGTCGCCGAGGATGCCGTCACGGTTCGCCAGATCGAAAGCCAGCAAGCCGTCGTCCGGATCGAAATTCTTGTCGTTGAACATCATCGGAATGTCGAATTGCGGGAAACTCGGCAGACGGAAGCCGGTGGTTTCATCGCCAGTATCGAATTGATTGAACAGCAGGTAGAAACCGGCGAGACCTTTGTAGACGTTCTGGGCCGTGAAGTCGACGCGATGATCGTGATACCAGAGCGTGCTCATCGCCTCGTTGATGTCGCCGTTGGGTGGGTGGCTCGAGGCAAAACCGGCGAGGACATTCGGATAATGTTGGTCGTACCACTTGTTTTGACCGAAGAAGTCGCAAGGAAAGCCATCGCTTTCTGACGGTGTATGACCATTGTGTAAGTGAGTTGAAACCGATTGCAATCCGAAACCTCCGTTGTCATTCGGAAGATCGTTGAAGTTTCGCACCAGAATCGGTTCGCCGTAGCGGGCCACGTACGTTGGTCCGGGCACGAAGCCGTTGAAAGTCCAGAGTCTTTGCAGTGGCAGGTCCGGATGCATGCTGATCAACTGTTCGCGCTGATGGACCTCGTAAAACTTCTGCGGCGGCAGTGTCGTTAGAGCCTGATGTGGCCGAGTACGAGCTTCGCCGGCGGCTGTGTTTGGATTTACTGTTGGTGCCGGGCTGAGTGATGCGACTGATTGAGCAATGGGCGGGATTGGCAGGGGTTCGACGAACGGCGTGGTCGGTGGGCTTACGGGCGTGCCATTTCCGCCGGTGCGGTCATACCATCTCCGATCACAATCGCTGCCGAAGCTGCCGCCACCGCTGAACTGAGCCCGAGCACTCAACCCGTTTTTCTGTATCAGGTATCCGGCGCTGGTTAACAAACCTGCTTTAATCAGGTCACGGCGGCTCAAGCGCGCTGCAATTATCTCGCGTCGGTTTTTCGCAGCGTTGCGTAGCTCTCTCTCTCGCCGCCGATTTCGCTTGGAAATATTGGACATAGGGTTCTCCTTGTAGGGGACTCGGCAAAGACATTACGTTGCCAAGTCGGAAGTTGAACGTATTGTCGCGAGGTCGATTAATGAGGTTACTTACTTACTGATATGGCCGAGGGATGCTATGGAAAGCAAGTTAACATTTCCAGCCACGCAGTATTCACTAGAGACACCTCGATGACGGAGATGTACTCGCTATGGTTCTGGGCTTTTAGGAGATCGCTAAATGTCGGGTTGAACCAAGTATGATTACGGGCGCGCGGTATGATTACAGGTGCGGACTCTACTCTGGGTGTTGAAGCAAGTCAAGAAACTTTCCAGAAATGTGTGAAGGAAGTGGAAGAAGTTGTGAGCGATTTACAAAGTGACGCTACCGGCCAAGCTTGTTCCTTCGAACGGGCCTAAATTATCGTTGCTCAGCGGCTACTTTTTGAGAAATCGGAGAAAGATACGGCTGGAGAGTTAAAGCAAAGCGAAAAGGTCAGAACAGCGGGGGAGAACAAACCAGACCGCATACCGCTGGATACTGCAACGCCGCTTTGGGACGCCAGCAATTTGGGTCAGATCACGAATTCAGAACTAGTTTTGCGTAATAACATACTTAAGTGACCACGCCGGCTTGGACGGCCCACTTGCCGACAATGAGGCCGATAATAGTTCCACCGACGGCGCCCAAGATAAAGATTGGCGCAAAGGCTTGGGTGATAATGGTGTCGGGGGGGGCAGGCTTAGCAGGACGCCGAAGATAAGACCTTGCGCCCATGACGGCACAGGGAGATGCGCTGAGCCGATGACAAGGCCGATAGCGAAGCGTTGAGAAAAGCACCTATTAACGCTGCGCTCTTATTAGAGAACGACAAGGGAATCATTGAGGCGGCAGAAAGCGCGCCATAAATGAGACCGCAGATGGTGCCAAGTAGAAGGCGGGACATTTTTCGGAGACCTCCATTAGCTTAAATTAAATGAAAACACCTTGATGAATTGGGCTTCGAAAAAAAGCCGGTTGAACATAAGAAGCTCAGACCGCCCTTCGACTTCGCTCAGGCCATGAAAGAACCCAAACTTTAGTTTGCCTAAACCAGTGTCGAGTTCGAGTCGGCGTAGCGCCGCCAATCGCATTGTTTGCGATTCAGTGCCGTTTTCCAATCTGCACTTTCGGCAAGGCTCAAGTTCCAATTTGCACTTTCGGCAATTTAATGGTTCCAAAACAGGAATCGCAGACAAAGTGGAGATGCCAAATTGCTCGGTTTTGTTTGTACTTGCGGCAAATAATTGGTTCCAATCGCGGCAAGTAATTGGTTCCAATTTTCAGAAAAGTACAAGTATCTTGAATTCCTTCGTAATTTTTGCCGCTATCGTTTTGCGGTAGGTCCTCGCCGAATAGTTCATGCTTTGGTCGCGCACGCGCGAGCAGCCAACCGCCTCATCCGATGCTAACGATGGGACGGCGCTTCGTTCTACCGTCGAAGATGGTCCTTGAAATCTGTGGCTTGAACTCCAGCTCACAGAGCTCGTAGGAATTCCTTGGCGGTATGGGAAGAATCGACGAGAATACTTAACGATTAGTCACTAACGAACTCAAGTGGTGACGAGTCGAGGCGATGGTTCTTCGACTGCTGATTCCATCTGTATCTTACTTAAAACATAGAAGGGCCGCGGCTATTCAACGGGATTTGGGATCGCACTTGATGCACCAGACATTCGGCGATTGGCTGCTCCCTTCGACTCAGGGGAGTTCGCAATACTCGGGGGGCTAGACGGGCGACAAAGATCGATCCTTTGGTTGCGCTACGTTTACGAATAAGAAAGAGAGGAGCTTTGATCCTGGTACTTTGAGCTCTGTTTAGAACAAGTACCAGGCACAAGGATCAAAGTACAAAAGAATATGCTCAGCGAAACTTACCAGGATTTGAAGTATTCGGTGCGCATGTTGCGCAAAAACCCAGGCTTTGTGTGTGTAGTTGTAATCACTCTGGCCCTGGGAATTGGCGCTAACACTGCGATCTTCAGTTTCGTCAACGCGGTCATTCTCAATCCGCTGCCATTTCCGGACGCCGATCGACTCGTGGTGATCAATGAGATCTCAAAAGAGGGCGCGGAGATTGGCGTTTCGCTGCCTAACTTTCAAGACTGGCAAGTGCGTGCAAAATCGTTTGAGGAAATTGGGGGTTATCGATTCGATACATTCAACCTATCTGGCATCGGTAGTCCACAACGTTTGGTCGGACAAGAAGTCACACTGAATTACTTCCGCATTCTCGGAGTTCAACCACAGTTGGGTCGAACTTTCACGGAGGAGGAGGGGAAGTTCACACCTGTGGGGACGGCCGTACTCATCAGTGATTCCCTCTGGCGGACTACCTTCGGCTCGGATCCAAATATTTTGGGAAGGACCCTAAATCTCGGAGGCTACGACTATTGGGTAATCGGTGTAATGCCGCCTCGTTTTGAATTCGTTAGAAAGACTGATCTTTGGGCGCCACTGGGCGGTTGGTTGGCACCCAACTCCGCATGGTTCCATCGCGAAAACTATCTGGGACTCGAAGCAATTGCCAAACTGAAATCGGGAATGTCGGTAAGTCAGGGCGACGTTGAGATGCGTCAGCTCGCGGCTCAGCTGGCGAAAGAGCATTCGGATACAAATAGCGGGGCCAGTGCATACGCGCGTTCACTCCAATCGATGATCGTTCACGAAGTGCGCTCGACGTTGCTGGTCCTAATGGGTGCTGTTGGATTTGTCTTGCTCATCGCGTGTGTCAACATCGCCAATCTGTCGATTGCACGGGCACTCGTTCGGGAACAGGAGATGGGAATCAGAATGGCGCTGGGCGCTGGACGTCGTCGCCTGATTCGCCAGATGTTGAATGAAAGTCTTTTGCTGTCACTACTGGGAGGCTTGGCCGGAATCCTTTGTGCGCGCTGGCTATTGTCTGCATTGATTAAGCTGGCCCCACCGAATCTTGCGCGCCTCGACGATGTGCAATTGAGTGGACGAGTGTTGCTGTTCACGGCAGGAATCACTTTGTTGACTGGTTTGATGTTTGGACTTCTGCCTGCATGGTCTGCGACGCGCACTAACCCCGCCATGGTGTTCAATCAACGATCGTCGACCTCGGGGCCTTTGCGTCGCCGTCTTTTTGACGGATTGTTAGTGGCAGAGATCGCTCTTGCACTAATGGTGGTAACTGGTGCCGGCCTGATGACCCGCACCATGTACAAGATTGCCCACGTCGATCCTGGGTTCCAATCGGATCACGTGCTCACCATGCGGCTCGATGTTCAGGATCCGAAATATAATGCTACTAAACTAGAATCTTTCCGGCGCGACGTTTTAACTAACGTCAAGACTATTCCGGGTGTCGAATCCGCAGCGTTGACGCTCTCTTTGCCGATCGAAGGATCGCAATGGGGATCGATATTTATTGTTGGAGATCAGCCTGTACCGGGGCGCGCACAAATTCCGCACGCCGACTTCAATCCCATCAGCCCTGAATACATCAAAACAATGCGAATTCCATTGTTGAAGGGCCGGGTTTTTACTGAAGCAGACACAGAGAAGTCACCGCAGGTGGTTTTAATCAATGAAACAATGGCGCGACGGTTCTGGCCTAACGAGAATCCAATCGGCAAACGAGTGAAGCAGGGTTGGCCGGAACAGACGACACCGTGGCGTGAAGTAGTCGGGGTTGTTGGGGACGTCAAAATGCAAGGTGTCATTGAGCCGACTCCGCTCCATATTTACTTGCCAATATCACAAAATTCCATCACGACTATGTATTTAGTTGTGCGAACGCAAGTTGAACCTCAAAGCCTAAACGCACCAATTCAGGCCGCCGTGCATGCCGTCGACAGTCAGTTTCCATTGTATGAAGTTCGCACGATGGAAGATCGGATGCAGCGCGCTGTGGTCTCGCAGCGAGCCGCGATGATCTTACTCAGCGCCTTCGCTCTGGTCGCAATGTTACTTGCGATCGTCGGTATCTATGGCGTGATTTCATGGGGAGTGGTCCAACGCACGCGCGAGATGGGTGTCCGGATGGCATTGGGTGCTTTGCGACGAGACGTAATGTGGTTGGTTCTGCGGCGATGCACTTTGCTTGTTCTTGCCGGCGTATCGCTCGGCCTATTAGGCGCATTTGCACTAACCCGTGTGCTCGGCGCTTCTCTATCGGAAGTTGGCCCGGGCAAGACGCCGTTGCTATTTGGAGTAAAGGCACTTGATCCGATTACATTTATTGTGGCCCCGATTTTGTTGGCAGTGGTTGCCATTCTTGCGTGTTGTTTGCCGGCGCGACGGGCGACAAAGATCGATCCATTAGTGGCTCTGAGATACGAATAAAGTATTCTAACTTCTGATATGGAAGCGTCTAATGACGATTACCGAATCGGTGCGACCTTGCCTGTCTTCTTCGGTGACAGGATTGGTCGGATCGATCAGTCCTACGCCATCAACCAGACCGCCTGGGCTGTCTCCTTTCCGCAAGCTTCTTTTGTTCAGGTTTGATACCAACGAGCGCTATCAAGTGACTCGCGAGCGTCCCACGCCAATTTAATAAACCATGATTGCCATTAAACTCGGTGTAATGGACCGGGTAGCCTTTGCTTGTGAGCGTGTCTCGCAAATTGCGGTTAACCATGAGCAACGGAGGCTGGGGCGACGGATCGCGTTGCGGAAGGGAACGCCACCACCAGGTCCCTTCCAACAATCCGGCTTCGAATGAGAAACGCAAAGGCAGACGCGGGCTGGCGGCGAACTGGCGACTCAGCCATTCCCAATCGTTTTCGCCATCGGGCTTCCAGTTGAAAGCGCCCGATTGGGAAAGCACATTGCCGAAAACCTCCGGATGCTTAAGCCCTACAAAAGCCGCCTGCAATCCGCCCAGGCTCGAGCCGCCGATGATCGTCTGCTCCGGTCGGTCGGTTGCGTGGTAGTTGGCGCGCGCCCACGGAACAATCTCCTGAGCCAGAAAGTCGGCGTACGCTGAGTTGCAGGACAATTCACGCCAGCGATTAGGATTATCAACCATCACCGCGACGAGCGGCGGTATCACACCGGCTGCGATCAAGTTATCGAGAGTAGTGGCGACGTGCGCCGTGTTGACATAGAGACCACCGTCAGATAGCACCAGCAAACCATAAGGCTTCTTGTCGGCCCTGTAGCCGTGCGGAGTATAAATCCAAATTGGGCGTTCGTTGCCGAGGAGTTTGCTGATGAACTTGTCACGCTGCACTCGTCCAGTAGGAACCTTAGGCTGGACGACGGTCCACACCTGCGGCTCGGCCGAAGGCAGTTCGAGAGCGGAAAAAGTAATTACCTCGGACGGATTGAGCTCGTCGGCCCGCTCGACGTACTGACGCGGATTCAGCGGGTCGTTCCGTAGCGCGCCGGCGAACCGGATGATGCCTCCCCACTCTTTTGGATCGGGAAGGTTCGTCGCGAGTTGATATATAAAGCGCGCGCCCTTCTGAAACTGGAATGTCTTGTACCACAAGTCAGTGTCGAGTAACTGCACCATCGGCTTATTAACTTCGCCGACGCGAAAAACGAAAACGTTCTTCGTCTCTGCTGTTGCTCGCCAGAGAATCGTCACCAGCACGTCGCGGTCGTTGCCTGGTACTTCCTCAACAATTGGCGCACCGCGTTGGTTGATCTCTTTCCAAAAAGTCTCAAGCGACTCGCGATCACCCGATTTGATTCGATCTTGCAGAGCCGCCAGGCGTGGACTTAAAGGCCGATCGTCAACATTTGATTTATTTTCCTGATTGGCGGCGCTTTCGGTATTAAGTCCGTAATGCCCACCGAAAGCTGAGGCGTAAACTAAACTCGCACTCAATGTCAGCACAGTAGACACACGTAGTACGATCTTCGGCGCGATGCGAAGGCGCATGGTCCATTCTCCTTCAGTAAGTTATTTAATCGATGTGGGGGTTATTACGTTTGCGACCGATCAGGAACGAACGCATCAAGACGGCGATGGCGACTAACTGCCATAAAACGCCAAATACATTATGGTGCGGTATGTTGACCGCCCACAGTGAAACGCCACCGGCAAGACACGCAATGGCAATGTACAATCCCATTCTTAAAGGCTTCAAATCGAAGGGGAAGCCTCGCTTGATTTCACAACAACTGACTTTGACCTGGTCGAAGTCGCCGAAGCTTTGCCTGGCCGCAAGCCTGGCTTCGTCTGGAGTCATACCTTCCTCAATGTTGGCTTGCGTCCGCATCTGGACGTGGAAGCGCAATTCCGCCTCGACCTCATTCTCGATTTCATCGGGATGTCGCCAGGCATGAATGAAATTTACTGCTGGTTTGACGCGGGACATGGTTTGCCTGTTTCAGTTCGCGCGCAAAGCCTTCATGGTTGCGCTCGCGAGTCGCTCCCAATTCTGCTCTTCGATGATTAGTTGTTTCCTACCGGCGCGCGTCAGTTTGTAGAACTTCGCACGCTGATTGTTTGCGGAGACGTCCCACTCCGATTCGATCCACCCTCGCCGCTCAAGCCGGTACAGCCCCGGATATAGCGAGCCTTCCTCGATCTTTAGCTCGTCACCGGAGATCTGGGCAATGCGCTGGCCGATACCGTAGCCGTGCAGAGGTCCAGCGAACAAAGCTTTCAAAATCAACATGTCCAAGGTTCCCTGAAGTAAGCCCGCCTTCGCTTTACTCACTAAGCGCACCTCCTAGATAATCTAGGGCCAGCATAACATGAACTACCCAGACTGTCTAGAGCCACTTCATCCCGAGATTTTACCTGACTCGTAATGAAAATTGATGGTGACTCTGATTTTCTGATGCCCCAATTTGAAACTGTTCTCTGCGTTCTCTGCGTACCTCTGCGAACTCTGCGTTGAATTCATATGTAAAACAAATAAACGCAGAGAGCGCAGAGGTACGCAGAGAAGAAAAATAGGGCACTACCTGATTTTCTGATGCCCAAACGTAGTGAGTCAGTTACAGGATCTTAGGAACTGCAACTCAAGTCACGCTGTCTCATATGAATGGTTGCCGCCAACGCTAACCTGAACCGCGACACCTCCCACGATCTGTTTCGTCTTAACGTTTCGCTGTACGAAATGAAGTTTGATTGGCTTGTTCATCTTCGGTGTATCCGAAACAGCTATCTTCAGCCCCACCACATTTTGCGTGAAGGTCGGAATATTAACTGCCAGTTTGGAACGCTCGGCGTCTTCGAGTTCGGCTTCCCATGAATCACCGAATCGACGAAACAGGAGTTCTGGATTGTCTGACGTCAGTAACTGCCCCTGGTCCAAAGCATTCAGCGTCGGAAGTTCCGCGCCACATTCGAGCCGGATAGCTCTTCGCCTCACCATTGGTCGCGTGAATTCAGGCTTAAAACGCTTCACGTCGATTCCGGCCGGTTTGAAGAACTCCTGCGATTTATGGATAAGGCTGACACGGATACCTTCAGCCGCTACTGGTCTCCATACCTCCAGGTCAAACTCCGGATCTAAGTTGATCCAATTCCGAATAACAATTGGAATGAGAATGAACATTTCGGGTTCAAGATCGACGACCATCAGGTTTTTTTGGGCCAGATTGTTGTCTTCCCATACATGTCGTCCATTGATAGGGTGATCACTTCTGGTGATGAGCGACGCGAGCATACAGGTGTGTGTTCCGGTAGGCGGGATGAGTGAGCGCGGCCATTTCGCTTTGACAATCCTCGTAGCGCCGGCAGCCAAATCGAACTCAGCCTTAGCTGCAATACACGGGAGAAAATCGTTCGGATATATAAACTCCGTTCCCGCAAAACCTTTCGAATGAAACGTGACTACAAAATGAGCCGCGTTCCCGCCGCCTGCTTTGTTCCTGACGCGGGCATGGAACCAATTGTCCTGACCGAATTCGGGTGACTGATGAGCGGTTCCGCCATCGTCATTGTTTCGGATCCAAAGGTCCGGCGAATCCCAGAACGTTCCACCCCATAGATCCGCACCGGGGTCGGCCGAGTCGTCCCGTAACCAAAGGTCGGGAACCGGCGAAGGATTATCAAGCGCGTAGACGAACCGATGAAAGGCATCGACAATGTCAGGGTTCCCGCTGTTGCACAACAGAAACTCCTCAATCATCTGCGTGGAAACTGGATTCCCTTTATGCTTGTTATAAAGGTCGCGCATCCTGTTGTTGAAAGTGCCCACACCGATCATCGATGCAATCCCTTTCCAGAAGCGGCTCCCGTCGGTATAAGAATTTCCGGGCGTGTTGCGCTGCCATGGATCGCGCGAACAGAGGAGGATCGGCGGGTCGGTGAAATCAAAAGGGATCGCGTCGTCTGCACCTTCGTCATGAAACTGCGTAAATCCCTCGTCCCACCAGCCGTCGGCTTGCGATGCCGGCTTTATCCCCCGCGCAAACCAACTGTGAAATGTTTCGTGCCGCAGAGCCGATGTTGAAGTCGTCGTTCCGCCTTCATATTCCATTCCACCGCTGGCATTGAAAAATGCAACGAACCGATTGTTGTGAACATATGGTCCGTAATCGTTCTCATTATCAGTGAGAAACGTCTTGATGTTATTGATCTCAGTGGTGAGATTCGCCGTACCGGTCGTCAGCTTCCACGCTTCGATCGTCACGTTGTTGCCTGAGACGGGGAGCACCACAGTGTCCGTCTGCTGTATCAAAGTGTCGGTGCTACGGATTTCCAACATCGGCGACAGCGCCGAGAAGCGGACAGGAAAAGCGATGCTCCAATGATTCAGAGCGATGTTTGTGACGGCGCCGTTCGTGATAACCGAATGAGCCGCCATTGTGCCCGTGATCTGCACCTCGAGGTTGATGCTGTATTGATCGAAAATAAGGTTGGCGGGCAACCAGGCCTCGGCGTAGCGAGCCTTGTTCAGATCGGATAGACCAAAGACAAACCGCAGTTTTGGTCCGGCCAGCCAGTCGAGTGCCGGCAAATAGCTGCCGCCGAGCTGTGAATCTGGCAGAGCCAGACCATACTGAACGCGCAGAGTATGTACTGAACCTGCAGCCTGAACGGCCTCGATCACGCGCAGATTCGTGAACGTGCCTACGCCAAAATCGTGATGGGCCAACTGAGCTACAGGAAAGACAACTCCGTCGACCCAGGCCTGGGTTATGTTCTGTCTGAGATCGAAGATTGGATTCCCTGCGGTTGGGCCAACAGTGTAAGCAATGGTTGCATCAGCGGTTGCAGTTTGAGCGGCGCCATCGAAAGTGAAGACCGCGTTTATCGATTGGATATCGATCGGAACGGCTAACAATCCGTCAACGGTCTTTGAAGGCGGAGCCAGATCAAAATTCGTGCTCATAGACCATGTTCTCCCTAAAGAAAAACCCGGCCGATTATCGGTTCGATAACCGGCCAGGTAATTGAGCGTTGGTTTTGTTAGTCGCAGCCGCAGTCGTTATCCAGTTCGATATCGACCGAGACCTTTTTCAGGCAGACCTTTTTGACTTTTTTGTCCCCTGATATCTTCAGGCAATCAAGCAACTTCTGCGCGGCATTGTCACAGGCCCTTTCCATCGGCTGCTTACCACCTGACGGCTTGTCCAGAGTCGGATCGACATAGTAGGACATGCCGCCTAACAGGAGACCGTCTGCGAGCAAGCTCACGGTGATCATTCGGTCGGCCGAACCTTCGATATCCGCCTTAGTGAACTCTGTGCCTTTTTTAAGGTTTAACTGAACTCTCCGTTTCTCGCCCGCTTTCAGCGTGAACTTGTTATCGGCAATGCCATCAAACTGCAGTTGCCAGCCCGCCCTGGCGAGCACTGCGGGCATCTCTACATGAAGCTCCATACCAGCACGTCTGTTCAGGTTATTTCCGGCCATGAAAAACGCACCGTTCAGTGAAGCCATCAAAGCCTCGCCACCGCCTGCTCCGGGAAGCACGGTAACGTTGCGCTGGCCGATGTTATTGTCGTGCGGAACGAGCCGCCATTCCTGAATCGATTCAGTGCCGGTGAAGTTATCGATGTTGCTTGGATCACCGGCGACCGACGCGATCATCAAAACGCAATCGTGTCCGTAGGCGTTGATATTCGGTTCCCATTCGAACGGCCCCACCTGTACTTCTCCGGCGCTGTTTGCGGGAATGCTCGCGATCGGCAGGCCGCCAATCGGATTCATCTCGACAAAGTCATAAGGCCAGGTCAATCCAGCTCCGGGTTTAGTGTGATATGCCCGCACGGTAACGTTGGTCGCAGTCGTTGTTCCACGGTTCTTGACCTTTCCGTACATGTAGTTGGTTTGTTCATCGATTGCATTCTGATGACCGGCCAATCCGTCCGCTACGTTACGATTCCACATCGACTGGTTTTGCCAGTGAACGTGAATGTATTGGTACTCGCCGGCTCGTCCGTCATCGATGTAAACATCCACTGCGGGCGGAGCACCCTGCGTCGTAACAGGCGTCGGAGCTCCCGGAGGCTGGTAGCTGCCCTGCTTTTCGAATGCCCAGCGAATGACTTTGCTATACGCACCACCATCCAGGCCTTCGGAAGTCCAGTTCAGCTTGTCGGCATCCTGCATTTTATTGGACCAAACGTCAGGGTCGGTTGGGTTCGTTCCTGGCGTTAGCGCGCCGATCGTACGGAGAATGAGATAAGTGGCCGCTCGTGATGCAAACTTTCGCCGGTTCACATCAGCTGCGTCGCCGCCGAGCGAACGATAGATTCTGAAATGGCATGTCGCCAGGATTTGCTCGCTGCCGTAGTCATTGTCATCATTCGCTCCGCCGTTCCAAGCCCAGGTCGCAACCGGACGATCGAATCGTCTTTCGGTCGTAAACGGGCGAAACGGTGCATACCGGAATCGCTCGGGAACAGTTCTAAGAGCCGATTCAGGATCGAGCTGGATGGCTGCCAGCCCATCACCTGCGCTATGAGCAAAGCCCAGATTGCCGCTCCCGACGTGATCGCCAAGCGTTCCATGCCCGCCCATTTCATGCCAATGAACATACGGATCGACCGCGCGGCAAACCGGATTAACGGTGTCGGTGGTGTCACACAGAGCAAAGCACAAATGTCCGGTGCCACCCGACCCATTCGGAGACCAATGCGCATTGATTGTGTTTCCACTCGCACCCATGCCTCGATGATCGACCGGGTATGGGAACATCGTGCCATCAAAGTAGGTAGCGCGTGGAAAACCTAAACTTTCGATCGTTTTTATAAGCTGCGTTTGGTGGTAGTAGGCATTAACCGCACCGAAATTGTTGGTCCGAACATCATAGTCGAAATCGTTCCCGGTGGGCTGAGTCGGAGAGGCGACAGCCGGACCTTCCTGCTCACTGATCGTTACATAGGTTCCGCTCAAACTTTGAGTTCCAGCCACTGGACCACTCAGGCTGGTAAGTGTGACGTCATCACGATGCGGATTCAATGCGACGTTACTATCGTCGGACGTGATCGTCAGATCGCCTGTTTTGTTGATCGGGTCGCGCTTGAAAACAAGTCCATTAACGCCGCAGGTCATGCATTCGATATAGAGAATTGAACGGGTTTCTACTTCGACCAAAATGAGCCACACCAGTCCGCTAAACCCCGGCGGGCTGTATTCAAAAATTATTTCCGCAACCAGATATGCCCGGCCGGGCTTGATCTTATCGTCCACTGGGGGTATTGGCAGAAGCGGTATCGCGCGTTCCTCACCTATCTCTCCAGTCTTCTTATCATCCGGCGGGGCAGGCTTACCGGCGAAGCGTTTTTCCGGATCGTATTTGTAAATAAAAAACTTGCCGCTAAGCGGCCGGATCCTGTTGTCGGCTGCAACTGCACGGGCCGCCCTGGAGGGTCGAACGGTGATATTCAGCGATTCGCGGATCGCCGCTTCAGCTTCAGCTTCAGCTTCGCCCTCATCCTTGGCTTGGCCAAGCGCCGGATCAACATTGAGTTTGCGTGCCACGATCTGCCGGAAAATCGCCTTATAGTTTTCAATCGCCTCCGTGGGTGGCAGCGAACCGGTGAGGTTGTCTTCGCTGTTGTTCGTGGAGCTGATTATGCGATTCGGATTCTGCTTGATAATTACGGAAAGGCCCTTTCTCCAAACCGGAGTATTCAGATAGGTCTGGTAATAGCCGATTGTGGTCGAATCGAACAGGTGCTTTTCTTCGTCCAACTGATATTCCACGTCTTGTTCACGCGGATCGTAGAATGACACCTTTTTGCCTAAATTGCGTAGCTGCTCATTTGGGATTTGCAGCGTTCGGGCCCACTCGTTCAGATAGGTTTCTGCGGAAACTCGGGGAACGTTCTCTTCGCTTTCCCAATATTCCTGGCTATGGCTTATTTGGCGAACTCTATTCTGGTCATCCACCGAAACATCCGCCTTGAGGTCTGGTCTGTAGATTGTTTTCATTGACTGGGACTCCTTACGTCTCTTAACAGAAGGGAATTTCATTTGACCCGGCGTGCCGCACGATGTGAGTCGGGCGCCAGGATTCTTAATTCATGTCTACCAGTAATGAGGAAATTTGATGAAAACGTGTCTGTCTAATTATGAGGCCCCGCAAAGCTTCAGATTTGGGTTCTGTACTTGCAGACTTAACAAAAATTTATCTCACTGTGTCTATTCTGACATCTGAGAATCGGTTACTAGATAAAAAGGAGAACGGCCGATGCGGAGACTGATGGTTTTCAACAACATTTCCCTAGATGGTTACTTCACTGACGCGAACAGCGACATGAGTTGGGCCCACAAGAATGCCGACGAAGAATGGAACAAGTTTACTTCAGAAAACGCGAGCGGCGGCGGTGTGCTGTTGTTTGGAAGAAAGACCTACGATCTGATGGTCAGCTTCTGGCCCACCAAACAAGCGTACGACATGATGCCGGAGGTCGCTGAAGGAATGAACAACCTTCCCAAAGTCGTCTTCTCGAGAACGATGGACAAGGCCGAGTGGAACAATACAAAACTGGTCAAGGGCAACATTGTAGAAGAAGTCAGCAAAATGAAGAGCGAACCCGGAGACGACATGGTCATCATGGGCAGCGGCACCATCGTCTCTCAATTAACTCAGGAACGCTTGATCGACGAATACCAGTTGATCGTGCATCCGCTCGTGCTCGGCAGTGGCAGAACACTGTTCGAAGGAGTCAAGCAGCAACTACCGCTGAAGCGAGTAAACTCGCGAACGTTCGGCAACGGTAATGTGCTGCTGACTTACGTAGCTGAATAACAACTTCGAAACAGGTCAAATATGGTCTAATGGGCGCTGAAGGAGACGCCCATGTACATAAAAAGCATATTCGCCTGCGCCGTGCTCGTCTGCATCAGCTTCCAAATTCATTCACAAACACCGGCCAGGCGAATTGTGATTGCTGCGAGCACGATTCTCGACGGCAAGGGACACGTTCTCAAGAACACTCGCATAGTTGTCGAAGGCACGAAGATCGTGGCGATCGATCCGAAGGCGTCTCCGGTGGATTACGACCTGCGCGGGTTGACCGTTTTGCCCGGCTGGATCGACGCGCATGCGCACATCACGTGGAGCTTCGGCAAAGATGGGAAGAACGCAGGACCAGGCGAGACCACGCAGGAGGCGGCTTATCGTTCTGCAGCAAACGCATGGGCCACTCTGATTGCCGGATTCACAACCATTCAGAGTGTCGGTTCCCCAACTGATCTTCCGCTTCGTGATGCGATCGCCAGAGGCGAACTCCCCGGCCCACGAATACTCACCGCAGTCGAACCACTGATCGGTCGTGGTGATGAAACCGGCACCCCCGATCAAATCCGTGCCTTCATCAGAAAACAGAAAGAAAGCGGCGCCGACCTCATTAAAATCTTTGCTGCACAGAGCATCCGCCAGGGTGGAAAACTGAGCCTCTCGCAGGAACAATTAAACGCCGCCTGTGATGAAGCCAAAAAAGTCGGCCTGCGAACATTGGTCCATGCTTACGGAAACGCTGTTCGCGCCGCGACTATGGCCGGCTGCACACAGATCGAACACGGCACACTCGCAACAGACGACGACCTCAAGTTGATGGCTGAGCGAGGAACGTATCTCGATCCCCAGGCCGGACTCATCATCGAAAACTATCTCCGGAACAAGCAGCGCTATCTCGGCACGCCCGGTTACACAGAGGAAGGTTTTGCCGCGATGGAGAAGATCCTGCCGATGAACCACGACCTGGTCCAGCGAGCGAGTAAGGTTCCGAACCTGAAGATCGTTTTCGGCACTGACGCAGTCGCTGGATCGCACGGCAACAACGCGGAAGAGTTCATCGATCGTGTGCGGGACGCCGGCGTTAACCCGCTGACAGCGATGATCTCCGCCAATTCGCTCGGCGCCGAAGCGATCGGATTGGGCAATCAGATCGGAACGATAGCGAAAGGATTCGAAGCAGACATCATCGCGCTGGATGGAGACCCGCTCACCGACATCACCGCGGTGCGACGAGTCGTGTTCGTAATGAAGGGCGGCGTTGTTCATAAGAACTCCGCACGCAATCACACCTTAACGAACCGTCCGACTCCGTAGTAAACTTTCCGGCGACTTGCCCAGAACCCGATCGAGCTCAGGAGGCCTCCCGTGAACAAGTTTGCCTTAATGCTTGCCGTTTTGATTATCGCCATAGCTCCCGTCATTAACACTTCCGCCAATCAGGACCAACCAACCATCGCCAAGGATTCGATTCAGATCACGGCGTTCACTTTCAACGTTTACAAAGGCAACTACGACGTTTGGAGTTGGGTGCCCGTGATGAAGTTTCGCGTGAATGGTCCAATTGCCAGCGGCAGCCAGCTTTATGTTCAGTACACGCTCCCGACTGGTCCATGGGTGAAGTTTGACTGTGACACCAACAACATCGAAAAGGGCTACTGGTGGAAGACTGAATGCGGCGGGCGGCAGATTCCCGAAGCGCAAGGCAGTCTGTATACCGGCCCGGTTACCTTCACCATCAAAATGCGCAACGAGCTTCAGGGCACTGACTCAACGCTCTTCACCGGCAAGATGAAAGTTGCGAAAGCGCACTCTAACGAAGCTGGTCCAAAAGCGGTTAATAAGTTTGTCTACTTTGTGGACCACGACTGGAACCTGCCAATCGGTTACGTCTACCTGACTCCAGCAGATATCCACGGCTGGAAGTTTCCTGACTTTCACATCGCCTTCTGGGTACGTGGTGATGCATACAAATTCGATCCGCATCTTTTCTATCAGGGTAAAGAAGTCGGCAAGAGGTTTTTGGACGGCATGGAGGTTGGGAAAGCCGGTTGCGAGGCCGAAGTCGAGAACAACACCACGCATTACGTTGAGGACGCGCTGCCGCAGAAAGCGAAATGGGCGCGCGTCGAATGCGACTTTCCGAATATTAAAGGCAGCAACACGACAAGCGACGACACTACTAAAGACGTCTTCACGCTTGCTGACAATCCGGGTGAGTATGAGTTCAAGCTGCTTTGGAACAACAAGCTCGCGCGGTCGATTAAGTTTACGGTGGCGCCGGGTGGGAAATTCGATAACGGTATCGCGACCAGCAATCAGCTCGGCAGCGACCGTGTGATTTTCCCAGTGCAGATCATCGGCGATCAGGACGGCACGTGGAACAAAGCTGCGTGGCAGACTGAGGCGTTCTACGGTAATCCACTGAAGGGTTTCACTGCGCTGCCATAGAAGATTTTTTCACGCAAAGGCGCAAGCGCTGCCGCCTTGCGAGGATGGAAGAACAGGCCTATGAGTTGATCCATTAGCGGCGAACAATACCAGGCTCCACTCTTGTGCGGTTAAATTCTCTGCGGCTCTCTGCGGCCCTCTGCGGTCTCTGCGTTAGAAGCGCCTCTAAACGCAGAGAACCGCAGAGATACGCAGAGGACCGCAGAGAATAGCTCCATCTCAACTGACGAATACGTGTACAATGCCGAGCTATGACCAGCGAAGAGGTTGCCAACAGCATTAGTCATGGCCTGGGGCTTTTGCTTGCGATTGCGGCGGTTCCGATTCTCATATTGGCTGCCATGAAGGCCGGCAGCGCGCAGTCTCTTGTCGGTGTGATCGTGTTTGGCGGGACGATGATCCTGCTGTATCTCGCTTCGACGCTCTATCACTCGTTGACTCACGAAGCCGCGAAGCAACTGTTTCGACTCTTCGACCACGCGGCAATTTTTCTGCTCATTGCCGGGACATACACTCCGTTTGCGCTGGGCGTGTTACGTGGTCCATGGGGCTGGTCGTTGCTCGCCGCGGTTTGGACCCTCGCGTTTGTAGGTATCACACTCAAGATCAAAAAACGAACGCGACATTCACGAATCTCGATCGTGCTTTACGTGATCATGGGTTGGCTGGCAGTCGTTGCCGTGAAACCTATCGTGATGTTGATCCCCGTTCCCGGAGTTCTTTTGATACTCGCCGGTGGACTTGCGTACACCGGCGGTCTCGCATTCTTCGCGGCGCACCGGATCCGTTACAACCATTTCATCTGGCACCTGTTCGTGATCGCCGGCACGACCTGTCACTTCTTCGCCGTTCTCTGGTACGCCGCCTGATCGTTATCTTGCTTTGTACTGGAAACTAATTCTTGTTTCCTCCTCTAAAACCAACGGCCTCACGAATCGATACGACTTACCGCTGCGTGGGACGTCCACTGCGACCGGCAACAGCCCGGCGACGCGACGTTGCAGGCTGAATACGTTTTGCGAATAGTTATTCAACTGCGCTGCTTGTGTCTTCCGTGCCAGATCTTCGAGACGGCGATTCTCGTTCGCCTGATCTACTCCATCGGCAGTCACGTTCACTGTTTCCGTGACGCCGCCGGCCGTGAGCGTCGTTCCCATGCGCGCCGGCTTTGAGGCGGACAACTCAAGATCTTGTACCGTCGCCCTAAAACCCGAAGCAGAAATGCTCACCCTGACTGGTCCAGGCTCGAGACCGGAAACAACCCAATGACCATCGCCACCAGACCACGCCGTTAAAGTTGTCCCCGTCTGCGTGTTTGTCACTGAGACTAGAGCACGCGGAACCACGGCGCCGTTTGGGTCGACAACGATGCCGCCGATTTGCCCTGGCCCAAGCGAACTGAGATCGCTTTCAGTCCAATTCCGTGCGGCCGAGTCGACGTCGTTACTATCATCCGCCAGGAAATTATTCGCGGCCGCAGCCGGAAGCAACTCAGCCGCGACTGCGTTGCCGCCAAATTGCTTCACCTCGAGACGTTCCGGCAGTGCCACTTCCCACGTCAACAGATTGATCGGAAGATCCAACTTCGGCAGACCCATATCGTACGATCCGTTCTTCGCAAACCGCGCACCCTCACTTTGATAAACAAACGAGACGGTGTATGGCTTTGACGAATCCAATCCCGTACGCAGCAGCGGAATACGAATACCGTCCGGAGCTGTCGCGGGCTTCACTCGCTCGCCGTCAACTTCGGCGGTAAAGAGTTGCGCGCCGGGAGGCAAATCAACTTTCATGAACGCCTTCGCGTGGTTGCGCACACGCAGCGAGATCTCCGTGAGCGTTCGTCCTTCCACGTTCGCAAGCGTCGTTACAGTCGCACGCTCAGCAACTGCCGAAAGCACGTCCGCATCCTGAAACTGCTGCCACTCGAGTTGCAACTTCGGCGCTTCATTCGCTTTGCGGTTGTAACGAAACGCCGCCTGCAACGGAAAGTGAGAAAGCGATCTCGTAATCGCATTCGCTTCGCGCACGTCGATGCGACGCAATCCACCTGATTCTTTTGCTTTCAACTCCATCGCGCCCGCGCCTTCAACCAGCAGTTCACCTGTTTCACGCTGCGCGCCCGGAAACTCGATTATCGGCGCCTCGACTGCGGTTTCGCGATTTGCGCGTTCGAGTGCGATTAGAAACTGGTGATTACGACGGCCGGGATCGTGAACTCTGAGCGTCAGGATGCCTCCGCTGACATCGCTCGATTCCAGCGAGTTTCCGGAAGCAGTCGTCAGCTCGTAGCCAGCCGGCAACGGAAGTTTGAACTCCGCCGCTTCGCCCTGGATCACCGTGACATCGCAAAGAGCTGTGAGCCGCAGTTCGGAATCGTCAACAGAGACCACTGTTTTGACGTCAGATAGAAAACGCACTTCGCGTTGCGCGACAGGCGCCGCGATCTCACGAGTGGTCCACCAGATGCGCGCGGGTTTGCCTGGTTCCAACGCAGCTTCGATCAACGTGTTTCCGTTGGCAGTATCACGTTTCGTCACTAACCCCGGTTCCACATGCACATTGGCGTGACTGCCCGGCAACTCCAGGCTCAACATCGTGCTGCTCGCAAGCGGAACAGGCAGCGTGAACGAAGCGCGTCCGGCTTCGATTGTTAAAGGCGCTGCAACGCCGAGCGAGACTGCGAACGGACCTGGTCCATTCAAGATAGCGGCGTGGCTGGATCCTTCCTGGATTAACGGCAACGGCTGTCCGGCCTGCTTTGCTTCCAGGACGGTCAGACTGCTGGTCAGCGGAGTTTTGACTGCGCCTTTCTCGAGTAACGATCCGTCGATATCAACGTAGCCGACGAGTGTTTGGTTCTCGACCCGAAGTTTGAAGACCGCGTGTGACAAGACGAAAGGAAGCGGCGCGGCTTCAGGCGATTTATCTTTCCGCGAAGCGCGCTCAACGAGTCGATCGTATTCGCTGAGCGAAATGGTGACCGTACCGGCAGTGCCAGGAGCAGGCAATACGGCATCGATTCGTGTGTTGCGTTGTTGGCCCATCGCTACAACGGCCAACAACAGGATCAGGATTAGTACTTTCATTTCTCGCCTCTCTTTCTCTCGCGTTGAAAATCAACCTCAACCGCCGGCGTTTGGTTCTCACCCGTCAACTCAGAAACCAGATAGATTGATGGGCCGAAATGCGGAAACACAACACGTAGCGGAAGATTGCGTGATGGTTGGGCACTGCGTTTGGCGCGAATTTTGGCGATGAGTTGTTTCATCTCGGACTGATCGGGAGTGATCTCGTCTTCGGCGCGCTGTTGTTCAGTGGCGCCGGCAGAGTTTTCAGAACGAAGCGCGGGCGATTCCGGCGGCGCGTAGTTAGCGAGGCGGAAACTTCCGGAGAGTCCAGGTGCGGGCGTCACACGAAACAGCGGCGGATGATGTATCAGCAAATGTGATTTCGAGATCGGAAGATCGACTGAAACGAGTGAGACTCGAGCGCGTCCTTTATCAGTCCACGAAGCGGCGCGATCGAGATAAGAAACTTCGACGACAAAGGCGGGCGCCTCTTCGCCGGAGCGTGTTTTTTCAAGTGGGAGTAAATACGAACCATCCGGCGCGCGTCCCGGTCTGATGGGACGACCTGCCACCGATGCACTCCAGAGCACAGCCGTGGCAGGCAGGGTGAGTTTCAAAAAGTTCCGCTGATTATTTCGCACTGCGAAACGCGACTGCACGAGAATCTTTCCGTCAGCGGCGATCAGCGTGTTGTACTCCGCTTCCTCGATGTTTGCAGTGAGCACTGCCTGCGGCGTGTAACGAGCAACATCGAGCGATAGCGTTCGAGTTGATTTCCCGTTGCCCGGCTGAAACCTGAAGGCGATCAACGACGGCGATTGGCGACTCGAGACCAGTTGGCCCAACTCGCTCGCTTCCGCATCGACGAGCCCGTTTGGCTCGCGCTGTTTGATCTCACCGGCGCCAAGAACCTCGACGCCTATACCGCCCGTTTCACGTTCGGCGTTTGGGAGGCGAACGATCGGGATGTTCAACTTGCCGGAACGTGGAATGCGCAACTCACCACTCAACGTGAAGCGCGCGTTGCTTTGCACCGGCTCGATGAACAACACTTTCAGTTCGTTGCCGGCGACGTCCCAGTCGGCGACCATCGCGCCCGAAACCTGATTAATAGTTAACTGGTCCGGAAGTAGCACGCGAACTTCATCGGCTACGCCCTGGACCACCTCCACTTGAACCTCAGCGTTGAGCTGGGTTGCGTCTTCACCTAAACCAACCAACTGCGTGATCGCACCACGGATTCGCAACGGTTGACTCGCACGCGCGTCGTCGATTTTTCGTCGCCATGCGAAAGTCAGTGGCTCACCGCCTTTACCATTCGCTACCCAACGACTGCCAGTCGCTGCTTCCGAGTGTTCGAGCAGCAGTCCACCGGTGATGCGGACGTCGACACCTTGTCGCGCTAGCTGAATCGTCGCGTGCGAAATCGCGGAATTACTGACGGGAAGGTGCAGTATGTCAGTGCCCGCGACGGTGGTAACAGGTGCGACGATCTGAAGCGTCAACACGGAACGGCCGGTCTTCGATAAGAGCAGATCGGCGCGACCCGGACCTGTACTCGTCGTGCTCATCGCGAGGTTCACGGGATGGCCGTCGAGCTTTGCATCGCGCACGACCAAACCGTCAGGCATCGCGATACGCACCCAGCCGTTCTTGATTACGTCAACTGTAAGTTGTGCCTCGCCGGTAGCGAGATCGCCATCGATTTTCAGATCGTAGTCGATGCGACTGAGTGTTGCTTCGACGGGAGGTGCAGCAGGTTCAGGTTCAGTGGGAGATGCGGCGCTCTTCAATGCTGTGTATTCGCTCACGGGAAGTACAACCCAGCCGTCAGGAGTTTGAGCTGAACTGGAAACGGCCGAGCAGATGACGAATAGTGTTGTAACGAGCAGGAAGCGCGACGCATGTAAACGCAGTCGGTTCATGGGAATTCTCCTTTGCAAATTACGAGCGGGCACACTTCGAGACGGCACGGCAATGGTTGCCGCAGAAAACTAAGCCCGCACTTTTGTTTGGGTCGAGATCGGGGTGCGATCTCTTAGTAAGCTGTGCCCTAAGATGCAGTGAGGTTGCTTGGAGTGGTCTCGGTGGTCTCTGCGTTTCTCTGCGGCCCTCTGCGCTCTCTGCGTTGAAGACTACCTTTAACGCAGAGGACGCAGAGATACGCAGAGGACCGCAGAGAGAGTTAGAAAGTAAACCGCACGGCCAGTTGCACCTGTCGCGGATCACCGACGCCCTGTCGCAGGAATCCGTCGAAGTTGAAGAGTCCCGGTGTGACGAGTGGGTTGATGTTGTTCGCGTTGTTGAAGGTATTGAACATCTCGATGATCGGAATTATCGAAAAGCGGTCAAACTTGAATGGTCGCTGAATGCGCCAGTCAAAAGAGAAATAGTCATTGTCTTTACGCGCAGTGTTGCGATTTGTGGCTGTGCGATCGCCCGGCGTTATTGGCTGAGCGGAACGTGCCTGCACGCGGAAGTTTCCTTCCAATCCCCAACCCAACTCGATGAACGTGAAGAAATTAAACTTGTGACGAATGTCGCGATCCGAGTAGGCGTAGTCGAGACTCAGGTTGAACGGCGTAAAAGAACGGTCTGTAAACGGATCGCGTTCGTTTGAATCGTCATCCTTATCTCTTGAAAGCGCGTAGTTCCATTCAAACTGATATCGCTTGCTGAACCGCTTTCGCATACCGACCGTGAAGCCGTCGAAGACTGAGTGACCGACGGCACTGGTTACAAATACGTCTCCGAATCCCGGGAACGACTGAGTCGGGTGGTCTGGAGTTACTCTGTTTAGGTTGAGGAAACGTGTTAGATGAACGCCTTTAGAGTGAGTGAAGTCGAAATATATTGACAGGTTGGTAGCAAGCTCCTGCTCGAATTGAACGTTTGCCGTGTAGATCCTCGGGTTAGCGTAGTCTTTGCTAAACACGCGAATCGACGCGAATGCGGGAAGACCACCCGATGGTGGGACATCCACGATGTTGGGCCACACTGGCTTACAACCGAAGGCAGATCCACAGGCGATGCCAAACTGTTGCACGCCATTGTCTGTGATCGAACCGACCTGCGACAGCATGTTCTGCCGGCCGTAAAAAATACCTGCGTGCGCTCGCAGCACTGATTTACCTTGGTTGCTTATGTCCCACGCAAAGCCAAGGCGCGGCTGAAACTCCTTCTTGGGGCTATGCAACGTGCCGTCGGAAGGAAATGCCGGATTCGATAGCAACGACGCGTAAACAGTTTGCTCGGGTGGCACGACCGGCTCCGGAAAAATCTGAGCTTCCCAACGCAGGCCGTAGTTCAAAGTGAAGTTTGGTCTAATCTGCCAACGATCCTGCGCGAACAACGCGAGGTCTTCGTTCTTAATGGTGGATTTACCTGGGGGCGGAGCACCGGCGATTCCTGTCGGTATGCCGTTCTGCAAATACAGCAGCAGTGGTCCACCCACATTACTTCCAAGGCCGCACGTTTGATTAAACGGAGCACCTTGAGTGATCCATCCGGTAAAGGCGCCGGCAGCGTTAAAACACTCGCCTGCGTTTGGTCCAAAGCCATTTGCCGCCGGCGCTGATGCGTAACGCAGAAACCCCGTAACGCCGTCGAAGATATAACGGCCGGTAAAGAAACCGCGGAAGACCTGGTCATTAAGCGTGTGCAGCCATTCGCCACCGAACTTTAGATTGTGATCGCCCGAGATGACCGAGAAGTTGTCTTTGACGTGTGTGCGCCAAAGCAGTTCATCGACATTCGGTTCGAGGAAAAACGGAAAACCAAACCTGAAGGTTGTGGCAAATCCCATGGCCGTATCAGCCGGAACGTTTGAATCAACCGCTGCGCGAGGCCGTAGCTCACGACTATAAGAGAAGTGAGCTTCATTCAGTTTTGTCGGCGAAATAGTGGTGAACAGATTCGCGCGCAGGACGTTGATCTTCGAAGGACCTTCGGTGCCGTTCGCGGAGTTTCCATAGGTGGCAACGTCGAATGTTTGGTTTTCATTTTTCGAGTAGTCAAAGTTATACGAGAGTGAAAGATGGTTTGAACTGGTGAAATCGTAGTCCACGCGCGAGAAGAACGCCTGGTTATTGATCTTGTGTGAGACGGGCAGGCCTTCTTCCTGATTGCGACTGGTTCTGAAGAAGCTGAGCAGGGCCAGTCGCTGGCAATCCTCGTTAGCGTTGATTGCGGCTTCATTTGCGAGAATCGTAGGCGTTGCGATGGGACAGGGCGTGGCTCCGATTTGTTCACTCAAATTAGCGCGGTCAAGATTTTCGCGAATGCCCTCAAAGGCGAAGAAATAGAATGCCTTGTCTTGCCTGATTGGACCACCAACAGTCGCGCCGTACTGCTCACGATGAAAACCATCGAGCGGTTTGCCGTCGGAAGTATTTGCCGTCAGAGCTTCGAAGCGCTGAAAATAAAACGCGCTGCCGTGAACGGCGTTTGTGCCTGACTTCGTGATGACATTGATCACGCCGCCTGCCGTGCGTCCAAACTCAGCGCTCGCTCCGGTCGATACAACTTGAAACTCTTTTACCGCTTCGAGTGTGATGTCGATCGCGGCGCGTTGGCCGCCGAGTTGCTCGCCGAAAAAGCCGTTGTTGTAGTCGCCACCATCGAGAGTAACGTTATTGAAGATGCCACGTTGACCGGAGAAATTGATCTCATCGCCGTCAGGGCCTTGCGTGATGCTGACACCCGGAGTAAGCGTGAGCAAGTCTTCAAACTTTCTTCCGAGAATCGGTGTCGTGCTCACTGTAAGTTCGGTCAGTGTGGTGCTGGCTTCTGTCTTCGTTGTGTCCACTGTCGGCGTGGTAGTGACCTCGACCCTTTCTGCTACGTCCGAAACGACTAATGAGAAAGGAATCGTTTTCGTCTCGCCCACTGTCAGTGCCGTACTTGGGACCACGGGCGTGTTGAACCCTGATTTGGAAACTGTTACCGAATAGTTACCGGGCTGCAACTGAAGGAATGTAAAGCGTCCGTTTTCGTCCGTGTCCACGGTGCGCGTAGCATTCGTATCGAGATTCTTAACTTCGACAGTTGCACCTTGTACTACTGCGCCATTGGCGTCTTCAACAGTGCCCTGAATCGTGCCGGCGGTGCCCTGACTTTGCGCGAAAATCGTGGGGACAATCAGCAGCGTGAGAATAAAAGCTGCAAAACACTGGATCCGGGGGAACTTTCCGAGTACGGGGGTCCGCATAGTGGTCTCCTATATATAAGGGTTTTAAGCAGTCTCAGATTTAATGGGGGTGTGTTCAAAGTTGTGGGCATCTTAGTTAGCCGGGGAATACCGTGTCAATGAAACTTTCTTTCGCTCCTTTCGAAAAAGAGTGATGGTTACAACGCTTTTGTAACAGATTCATCGCTATGCTGGTTGCGATGAATGTTCTACTGCTACAGGATTCGGCCGCGATCATCGCGCGTGTCTGGGAATACCTCACAAAACCGTTCACGTTTGGCAGGATTACGGTTTCAGTTTCGACTTTCATTACCGGGGTCGCGGTAATACTCGTAACCATATTCCTTGGACGCTGGACCAGTGCTCTGTTCGAGCGACGCATCGCGAATCGACGACACATCGATCCGGGCCTGCGTTACACGATTTGCCGGCTGGTCAAGTACGTCGTCATGACCATCGGATCGCTGGTGGCGCTCAAACTAGCATTTGGTATTGACCTCACGTCTATCGCGGTGATCTTTACAGCGCTGTCAGTCGGCATCGGCTTTGGACTGCAATACATCGCCGCCGATATTGCGTCAGGGTTTATTTTGCTCTTCGAACGCCCGATCAGGATCGGCGACCGCATTACGATTGGCGAGGACGAAGGTGACGTGAAGAGTATTAACCTGCGCACCACCGTGGTGACTACAAACGATCAGATCGCGATCATCGTTCCCAATTCCAGGCTGGTGAGCCAGCGTGTCATTAACTGGTCTTACGGCGATCCCCATGCGCGCATCGCCATCCCGGTCGGTGTTGCCGACGACTCCGATATACAACTGGTCACGGACACGCTCATCGAAGCGGCCAGGAACATACCGAACGTGTTGCCGGAGCCGCAGCCGCGTGTTCAGTTTCTGAAGTTTGGTGATTACTCGCTCGATTTTCGTCTACTCGTTTGGACCAACCAACCGCGACGTCACATGCAGCTTCGCAGTGACATCAACTATCGCATCGCCCAACTCTTCCGCGAGCGCTCTATCAGGATCCCGTATCCGACACAGGAGTTTTTGCTGAAGGGAGTGGACCTGTCGCGGGATGTCGAACCCAGTCTCTTCAACGACGAGCGCCGCGAGCGCCTGCCTCGAGGCGATTTACAGGACTGAATTTCCGACACAACTATTACAGTCATATTCTTGCGTTAAGAAAATGAGTGAGGCATCATTCAGTCAGGATGCGTACGGCTCGTACACTCAACAACGTTCGTGTGGCCGGCGGCGATAAGCGGGAAGCAATCCTGCGCGCTGCTACCAGCGTCTTTGCGCATAACGGCTACTTCAATTCCAAGGTCGCCGACATCGCGAGCGAGGCGGGTGTGGCTGACGGCACCGTCTACCTATACTTCAAAAGCAAAGAAGACATTCTCCACTCGATCTTCGATCGCAGCGTTGAAGAAGCCCTCGGCGCTGCCAGAAAACAGATCGAGAGCGTTTCCGATCCGAAAGAGAAGCTGCGCCAGATCGCATTGCTACACCTGGAACGATTGGGCGCCGATCGTGATCTCGCGGTAGTGTTTCAGGTTGAATTGCGCGGCTCGACCAAATTCATGGAAGAGTTCTCCGCCGCCGGCTTCGCAGAGTATCTCACTTTAATTCGTGCGACATTCGAAGAAGGACAACACACCGGAGTGTTCCGCCGCGATCTAAACGCCAACGTCGTCGCGAAGGTTTTGTTTGGAGCGCTCGACGAGATGGCGACGAACTGGATCCTCTCGAAACGACGTTACAAGCTCGCGCCGATGGCCGATCAGGTGCTGGACATCTTTCTGAACGGAGTGAAGGCGACGTGAATCGCGTAGTCGAGTACATGGACCAGCGATCGAACGCACCCGTTCGCCGGCCCACTGCCGCTGACGAACCCCTCACGCTCGTCGACGTCTTCGACCGCGTCACTCGCAAACACAAACGACCGGATACGTTGAACTACAAGAATGATGGCCGCTGGGTTTCGATGTCATCTGACGAGATGCTCCGACGAGCGAAACACATCGCCGCGGGATTGCATGCAATCGGAGCGCGTCCTGGCGATCGTGTCGCGTTGCTTTCCGAGAGTCGAGTGGAATGGACGTTGACCGATGCTGGTTCCATCTTCGCGGGCACGATCGACGTTCCGATTTATCCGACCTTGACGCCGCCGCAGGTGCGTTACATTCTCAACGACTCGGGCGCGTGCATTCTCTTTCTTGCGAATCGGGAGAAGTACGATGAGATCAAGGAAGTGCTCGGCGAGTGCCCCGAAGTTAAGCACATTATCTTTTTCGACGCGCAGGGTATTACGAGCACCGAAGGACTGACGTTGGCCCAACTCGAAGAAAAGGGCCGCGAACTCGAGCAACGCGAACCCGGTTACGTCGATCGTCTGGCGTCGCAAACCAGGCCCGACGATCTCGCAACGATAATCTACACTTCAGGCACGACCGGCGAGCCGAAAGGCGTGATGCTCACGCACTCGAACCTCGTCACAAACCTCATCGACTCATCGGGCCATCTTTCTTTTGGCGAGCACGACATTGCCCTCTCGGTGCTGCCTTTGTCACACGTTTTCGAGCGCCAGGCGATGTACATGTATTTGCATCAGGGCATGGCGGTTTACTTTGCCGAGTCGCTGCAAACGGTTGGGCCAAACTTGCGTGAGGTGCATCCGACAGTTTTGGTCGGCGTACCGCGTATCTTCGAGAAGATCTATCAGCGCATTCAGGAGCGCGCGGCTGAAACGGGACGGATTGCCGCGGCGTTGCTGGCGTGGTCCGTATCAGTCGGTAAGGAATATGCCCAGCGTGTGATCGCGCATCAGCCGGTGCCGGCGTTTCTAAAATTCAAACACCGGATCGCTTCAAAACTGGTGTTCTCAAAATGGCAATGGGCATTTGGCGGACGTATGCGACTGTTGGTTTCGGGCGGCGCCGCTTTGCCGGAAGAACTGTCGTACATCTACATCGGTGCGGGCATTCCGATCGTCCAGGGTTATGGATTGACTGAGACGTCGCCCGTCATTACCACGAGCAGAATCGAAGACAATCGCGTCGGCACTGTTGGCAAAGCCATTCCCAATGTCGAGATTCGCATCGCGGAAGATGGTGAAATCGAAGTGCGTGGTCCAAATGTGATGCGCGGCTATTACAACAAGCCGGAAGAGACGCGCGCTGTCTTCACCGGGGATGGTTGGTTCAAGACCGGCGACATCGGTACCCTGGACCAGGATGGATTCCTGCGCATCACGGATCGCAAGAAGGAGTTGTTCAAGACTTCGGGTGGCAAGTACATCTCGCCGCAACCAATCGAGCAGGCCATCAAAGCTTCGCGCTTTGTGAACCAGGTGGTTTTGATTGGCGCCGAGCGCAAGTTTCCGGCGGCCCTCGTAGTGCCGGTTTGGGAACAGCTCGAGTCGTACTGCAAGTTGAAAGGGATTGAGTTTAAAAGTCACAGCGAACTCTGCCATCATCCGCGGATCATCGATTTGATTCAGCGACAGATCGATGGGTTAACTCCGAACCTCGCGAAGTATGAGCGGATCAAGAAAGTGGCGTTGCTGGAAAATGAGTTTACGATTGAAGGGGGCGAGCTCACGCCGACTTTGAAAGTGAAGCGCAGAGTTATTGACCAGAAGTATCGCGACGTGATTGAGAAGCTTTATGGCGAGTGAGAGTTAGTGAGAAATCTGCACGTCGAGATGTAACGCTTTGATGATTCGATCGCCCGCCTCTTCACCAGCGCGTTTCAACAATTCCTCACGATAAAGTCCGCTGGTTCTGCGTGGGTTCGGATCGACGACTACTGGTCCAGCGCGGCGGCCCGTCAGGTAACTCCTGCCGCTCGTCACCAGCTTAGCGGTTTCGGGAGCGTAGACGATAAATTCGAGTACGAGATCGTCATACGAACGTGCCATCGAATCGATTGTCAGGTTCAGCCAGACTACATAGGCCTTCGTTTCTGCTTTTGCCTTCTTGATTGCTTCGCCCCGGTTAACATCGTGGTCAGAAACTTCCACGTCCGCCGAAGCTCCTGCGCGCAGTCGAGACGCACAACCCTGCAACACTGCGTCGTAGTAACTAAATGGGAGGGAAGCATACGAACTGTCACGGTCGGCTCCGACAAAGAAGACGAGTTCATTCTTCACTTCCTTTTTTGGTACGGGCGTCGCTTCGGGAGTCGGTGTGGGAACGGGAGCAGCAGGCGGCGGTTTTACTTGTCGCCGGCCTGACTGCGCCTGAACCGACAGGGCGCAGAAAGCCAGAAGCAAAAGTGGGGCGAAGCGTCTCATGTGGGTGGGCATTGTATTCCACTAGCGGTGAGAATCGAAAGGTCGATTTGGTAAACTGCGATCGATGGAACAGAAAAAAGCGAGACAGCTCGTGATCACGGGCGTTCGGGAGCAGGCTCGCAACACGCGGTCATTTGATTTGCGTTGCAGTGAGGGTGTCGATTTCACGCCCGGACAGGTTGCGATCCTGCGAGTCGAGGGTGAAGAACCGGCTTACTTCGCTTTTGCGAGTGCGCCTGACGATCTGGATCTCGAAGTGCTGGTGAAGCAGAAGGCGGGCGCGAGCAGCGTGATCTATGACATGTGCGTTGGCGATCAGATTGAGCTCGTTGGTATTGCAGGTCACGGTTTCAAGCTGGACGATATGAAGGGACGCGACCTGGTTTTTGTGGCGATGGGAACTGGAGTTGCGCCGCTGCGCTCGGTGCTGCGTCAGGTGTTGAAACGTAAAGAGGAGTTTGGACAACTGGTGGTGCTTTACGGCGCGCGCACGCCTGATGATTTTTGTTATCGCGACGAAACTGGCGACTGGGGAGCAGCGGGTGTCGAACTCCGCCAGGTTATTTCGCGCCCTGATGGTCACGACTGGTCCGGGCCAACGGGTTATGTTCAATCCTTGTTGGACAACGTGCTGCCAAATCTTGCTTCACCAGTCGCGCTAATCTGCGGTTCGCGTGAAATGATCCATCAAACCCGCGAACGCCTCTCGAAGATGGGCTTCAAACCCGAAGAGATCCTCACGAACTATTAGTCATTTCTTGAAGAATGTCGCGGCTCTGACGATTGTGGTGTTGCAGTAACGCTGAATCGACTTAAAGTCCGCCCAATTCTCGGTGAGCACTTGTGCTTTCCACCGCCGCGCGCTAACCGCGATCAGCGCGTCGAGTGCCAGGCGTTGAGAAACTCCAGGCGGCAGGCGCTTCAGTTTTCCTCTTTGTAGAAGCTTGCGAGAGTGGGTTAATAAATACAGGATTTTCGCCGCAAGAAACCAGTCTTCAACGGTAGGTACGATTAGCAAATTTTGTCTCTGATAATGTCGGAAAATGTTTGCCCAGAACTTCTGAATGGATCGGTCTTCCGCGCCAGCCATCAGCTCCAGCAGCACAACGGCAGACATCAGAAAGCTCTGCGGCATTCTTTGAAGGTCAGTCAGATTCTTTGAAATAATAACTGAGGTGTCGTAGGTGAAGTACGGCATCGGAGACTCCTATTTTTACTACGCGAATTACAAGATACGATGGAATTTGCCTTTTTGATAAGCTTCGTATGTCATTTGGAAACCTTTTAAGGTGAGTTCCATTAGTTTCTTACGGTCTTCTAGTTCTTGAGCCCTCTTCCTGGCGGCCTTGGATGCTTTTGAGGCAGCCTTTCTTGTGCGGCTCGAAGTTGATGAAGGCGTCGAAGACTTCTTCCGAGGTTTAGCTGTGAGTTTTGAGGTTTTCTTTACTGCCATGCGACGCACTGTAACACAGTTGAGAGTGTGACTATAGATTTATTTACTCTCGGTTCCGACCATGCTCGCGACGAGATGTTGCAGCGCCGCAGCAGGATCCGAGCAGCGTCCCGTGTGGACGGGGGAGGTTTGAATGATCGTGCTGCGCGGAGCAACGAGCCAGTAAAACCGGTCGCGTTGCGATAACTGGCCGATCGGCCCAGCATCATCGCCGCCGCGACAGATCTTTGGAATCGTTGCCAGGTGTGTCTTAACCATTTCCAGGTCCAGCGACGAGTCAAGCGCCAGCAGTCGAGACTCGGTCAACCTGATCTGCGCTTCCAGAAACGAACGCTCCGGACACGACAATATCACGCCAGCGTTGATGAACTCTTCGCGCTCTACCTTCGGTACGACGCGAATTACCGCAT
>Ga0070700_100000217_pt1 | contig 32169 bp, 26 predicted proteins | sample KBSK5101metaG_FD_65456 | JGI IMG/M metagenome (GOLD analysis project Ga0070700, IMG submission 65456) | Corn, switchgrass and miscanthus rhizosphere microbial communities from Kellogg Biological Station, Michigan, USA - KBS K5-10-1 metaG | ecosystem: Host-associated > Plants > Roots >...
TTACCCGCCACGTTCTGCCTCGGCGCTTCTCTGGGAGTGTATGCTCGGCAGCATCCGCTTTCATTCAGGGCCTCTTTGTTCTTGTTCGAGGAAGCCAGACCAGAATTTGTCGATGCGTTTGATACACATTGCCGTGCTCTGGATCTACCAGTCGCCTTTCACGCCCCATTACGACAACATGCGGACATCAACACTGATTACAACCATGAAGATATTTCACGAGCACTAATGGAGCTCGAAAATGCGGTCGATTTTGAAACCTGTACTGTGGTTAAGCGTCACGTTGCGTTAATGATTGAGACTTTGATTCAACAGGAAGAGCAGATTCTCTCCTATTACGGTAGTCAGCCTGCTCCGGCCGCCAGGCTGTTCATTTGATCCGATGGACCTTTGGACTTTCCAACGCTATGAACAGCCCCGCCTTTGCGTGGATGCGATCGATTGTCACGAATCCGACAGCATAGTCACGTTGCGGGCGGGTCCGCATCAGTACCGGCTCGCCTTTGACAACGCGAGTGCTGCGTCGGAAATCGCTGCGGAATTGACAACCCTGCGCAATAGTAAAGCGCCTTTATGGACCGCGTTGAAAGAGGCTGAGCCTGACACAGGCTGGTACGAGTTGATGAGGTTTCTTGATACGCGCTCTTTGATTGGTGAAACAAGGGATCCCGAGCACGGCCTCGCCGAACAGGCAAGCACAATTGAAGCCTACATCGATGAGACGGCCATTACTGTAATAGATGCACTACCCAGCAACAGACGAGCGTTGGCCGCCACTTATGCAGCTTCGCAGCGCGAAGTCCTGAGAAATGGACAAATTCCGCGTGGCGCCTATCGCGGCAATATGGATCCGTTCAACCCAGAGGAGCACTCTAACTTCTACTTGGCGCTCCTCGCGCTAGAATTTCAATACTTCCGCCGCTCCTGCCTGCTGACTTTGGCTGCTGTCGAGAAATTGCTTGCTCGAATTGCAGGACATGAGGATAGCCGCATCGACCTAACTCAGGATCCTGAATTCTCGGAAGTAAGTGGTGTTTTCGATCTCCGCGATCTTCAGTGTCACTTATGGTTGATCGCTCAATGCATCGCACGTAGCACTTCGGAACACGCTGAAAGATTCAAGACAGCGCCAACCCCAAAGTTAACCTTAGCCTCAGGGCTGGAGTTTATGCGTCAAACCGAACTCCTGACGCGAGAAACTCTGGCAATGTGGGGACCGAATCGATATGTGGTTGCGCTTGAGCAACTGACTGATCCGGATTCCTCTTTAATTGCTGGACCTTACATCGAGCAATATCACGTCACCAGGCGCTTTGTTGAAATCGTTGCCCCGCTCTTGAGTACGCGGCTAGCAACGCCGTTGCGAAATATGATGTTTCGTTATTTCGGCGAGGAGTTTGGACATGAAGCTTTGGAGAGTGCAACCTGTGAAGCGCTAGGAGTGACTAAACACGCGCTTGACGTGATGCTGCCGCTGCCCCTTCATTTCGCTTTTGTAGATGCGCTCACAACTATGGCCGATCTCGATCCTGTCACATCCTTCGCGGCAGTCATGGTGATCGAGGGCGTCTTCGGCGAGCCGCCAAAATTGTCTTTGCGGTTGCAATCCGTTGGAGAGACGAGTCCCGCTTTCCGCACTGTTTCAAAGGAACATGATGAACTGAATGAGACCCTGAATCACAACAGTATTTCGCGAGACTGTTTTGAGAATATTTCAGCTGTGAGCGCGCTCCGACAACTGCAAACTATCCGTAGAGTATTATTCCTTCTGGAACTTAATCATCGAGCCTGGGACGACATCGCAGGCTTCTATGGTAGTCAGCGAAAGCTCACTATCCAGGGACCTTTTGGACGTCCTCTGGATCCTCAGATGTGAACGAGCGTGGCGTTGTTCTCGTGAAGCTAAGCGATTGCCTTTCCTGAACAAAAGTTGGAGTTAGTTCAGGCTCTCGATTCGCTACGAGTCGACTGCAATATAACTGCGGTATCGTATTGAGGGGCACGTAAAAAAGACTACGATACCCCTCATTCCGAACAGCCTCTCGAACAGGCTTAAAGGTGGATGGCTATCAAGGTTGGCTTCCCGGCATCATCAGTAACTCTTACCAGGAAATGCTTACCATTCAGTCGGTTTGTGTTTATGTACAAGTCAGCTTTCTTCCCATCGAAGGTAAACGCCTTTAAATCAACGTTCTTGACGGGTTCTACTGAGGTTTGTGCGTAGTCCTGAGCTTTATCAGCCATGTGATGGTCCTTTCTTCCGGCGGGTGCTTTTGCAAGGTTTTTTAACGGGTGTGTGAGAGCCCGCCGATGTAAGTTTACTCTCGCTGTCGCGTATAACAGAAACAGGTGTGCAAAGCAAGAACAAACAGCACAACGGAACCGGTTCAGTTTGAAAGAGAGGCAAAATGCACCATCGGGGTTCCCAACATGACCAGTAACGCTCACACGGCCACTCCATAGTTAGTTCTTGAAGGCTTGGACATGACTCGATTCAAAAAGATCTTCATCGGCGGCCAATGGACAAATCCGACAGGCACGGAACTGTTTCGAATCACATCTCCTCATGACGGCAGATTCTTGGGAGAATGTCCGGCTGCGTCGAAGGAAGACATCAACGCTGCTGTCATCGCGGCAAGATTGTCGTTCGACAGAGGGCCTTGGCGACGGATGCGACCTGAAGAACGGCTGCAGGTAATTGCCCGCTTTGCGGCCCTGTATGAGACGCGCAGTGACGAATTCGCCACTTTCATAACAGAGGAAAACGGCTCACCACTCTGGTTTACGCATGCGGTACAGGAGTGTATTGCTTTGCAGAATGCCGCTTATCTTAGAGTTGCGGCGGATTATCCGTGGGAGATCGAGCAGGACGCTCTTCCCGCCGGAAAAACCTTGTGGCGTCGGGAAGCTGTTGGAGTCGTGGCCGCGATCATTCCGTGGAACACGCCCCATCAGTCGGCGCTGGTAAAGCTCATTCCGGCTTTGCTTGCAGGGTGTTCGGTGGTGTTGAAACTTGCGCCCGAAACAGCTTTGGACGGCCAGTTTCTAGCAGATCTCTTTATGGAAGCCGGACTTCCCTCCGGTGTGTTGAGTATTATTGCTGCGTCGCACACCATAAGCGCGCAATTGGTTACCCATCCGGAAGTTGACAAGATTGCCTTCACTGGATCCACTGCGGTGGGCCAGCAGATCACGTCGGCTGCGGGAGCGCAACTAAAACGCGTCAGCTTGGAACTCGGCGGCAAGTCTGCCGCAATCATCCTGGACGACGCGGAGATCGAAGCGACGGCCTCTACGATGGTCTATGCCAGTTTCGCGAATAGCGGCCAATCATGCAGCGCTCAGAGTCGAATACTAGTTCCGCGTAGTCATAAACGTGCTTTTGAGGAAGCATTCTGCGCTGTGATAAATGGTTTGAAGATGGGTAACCCCGCTGATCCGCAGACGTTTTTGGGACCACTTGTCTCTGAAAAGCAACGAGCCCGGGTGGTGGAATTCATCAATACTGGAGTTCGGGAAGGCGCGACTCTCGCAGTTGGTGGTCCAGATAGTCCAGGATTGGAGCCAGGACACTATGTGCGGCCAACGGTGTTCACCGATGTATCGAATGACATGCAGGTCGCACGCGATGAGATCTTTGGACCCGTTGTTTGCATTATCCCGTACGACGACCTCGCCCAGGCTGTACAAATCGCCAATGACTCACGCTATGGACTTGCCGGATCGGTATGGACCAGAAATACAAGGAGGGGATTAGAGGTGGCGCGCCAAATTCGGGCAGGCGTATTGTCGATAAGTGGGGCCGGACCGGATTTTCTAGCACCGTTTGGTGGTTTCAAGCAAAGTGGGCTGGGCCGTGAATTCGGGGCTCAAGGTTTGGGGGAATACGTGGAGCACCAAGCAATCGCTTTCTCTCCATAAACCACGAGGAGCAAGACACGTAACCAGCGCACTGTTACTTGCAGGCTCATCGTCCTAAGCTCGATAGACGTGCACCCTCGGTTGGAGGAAATAAACATCTTTACCGGTGGCATCAAAAGCAAGTTGCGAAGAGTGTCCACTGTGGGCTACCTCAGGACGTTTTTGAAGCTATGTGCCTTGTGTGCCAAATTACTGCGCCCGAAAGGAATGGAAGAAACTGAGCACTTCTGGCGTTGGCGTCGAGAAAAAGTTGCGAAGATTGTCCAGTGTGGGGATGGACAAGCCCGCTGGAAGCTGTTCCGGGACCTTTCTCTGTTCTAAGCCATATTCGGAATGCAAGTGCACTCGAATGAACGCCTGATGTGGTTGCATTTTTGCTTTGCTTTCTCTGACAAGGTGTAATAGAGTGCGCCGTGTTCTTCCTGACTCCCACTGCAAAGGAAGCTCACATGTTTAGCCCTACGTACACGCAGATTCTCTGCAATAACCGGCAAGTACTCCTAAATAACAACACGGTGAATGCGGCGGCTGATTGGCGTGAACATGGCGGTCACGTTCTTTGGGGCGGAGTAGACAGCCCAGGTCCTTTTAGAGAGCCGGGTTTATAACAGCTTGGCGGATGGAGCCGCTCATTTATGCGGTAGGGAAACGAAGAGCTAACACCGCTTTACCGATTTTATCCAGATCAAGGTACACATAGACTTTACCCAAATAAAGAGCAGTGATGACATGACAGCACAATTGCAATGGGATCTATTCATATCCCACGCATCCGAGGACAAGTGGTATGCCAGACGGCTCGCCGATCTCCTAATAGAGATGGGAGTATCCGTCTGGTTGGACGAAAAGGTCTTGCGAGTTGGTCAAAGTCTCCGCAGAGCTATCGATGAAGGGTTGAGTAATTCCCGCTACGGAGTCGTAATACTGAGTGAGCACTTCTTTCAGAAAGAATGGCCTCAGAAAGAACTCGCTGCCCTTTTTGCTCGGGAAGACGTAGGGAATTACCTTATCCTTCCAATTTGGCATAGCGTCTCAGCAACCAACATAAAGAAATTTTCCCCGATGCTTGCCGATAAAGTCGCGTTGACGACCTCGGAACCCCTTGACGTTATCGCGCGAAAAATAGCCGAAGTTGTAGCGCCGCAAGTCTTTGAAAACCTCATGTGGACATCCTGTGAGTTAAAATGGGCCGACGACACAAAAATGGTAATTCTTCCTCTTCGCCCTGACGGCTCCGGCCACACAGCGGTTGCTATCGGGAAGTTTCCTGTTACAAATAGCCAATACAAGCGATTCATAGAGGCTGATGATCCCCGGGCACGAGACAGTTCGCCACCGAGAGGCCAGCATCTGGCTCACGATGGAAACCAAGAGTATTGGAAGGATGGCTTTTGTCCTTGGGAGCACGAAGGGTTTCAGCACCCTAATAACCCTGTTGTGTGTATCTCTTATGAGGATGCGCTGCGATACGCTGCTTGGGTAAATGATTGTGCAAAAAAAGGGAGGGGCTTCCTTGATGAGCCCATCACTTGCCTTCCAACTGCAAGGCTTTGGGATTTCGCTGCCTACGGAACGCCGCACGCGAAACGTGAGCCCGGAACCTGGCTATCACAAATCGGTTCCGTTCATCATAAGGCATCACACCCGATGCCCGCGTCAGATGAGAGAGCGAACGCGCGCGGCATCATCGACATGATTGGTAACATTTGGGAGTGGTGTCTCGGAAATAATAGCTTCCTCCTTACACGCCTAGGCGGCATTGATGTCGCTTTCGAAAAGAACGCAGAATTGCGCGGTGGTGGATATCTCGATGACTTGGATAAAATCGAGCCGCACATGCTATCCGCTGTCCTGAAGGATGGAGCAAATACGCGGCATTCTGACTTAGGATTCCGAATCGCGGCCCAGCTTCCGATTAGTATGCTTCCCGATGATGCGCGAAAGCAGCTAATGCTGTGCGAGGAAAGCGCTCGCGCATACCTCATTCAACGAGATCCGGGTGATGATTCTAATGCTCATGCGACGTTCGGGCGCGGTTGGGGATTTCCCGGGGCCTATAACCATTGGTGATTACGTACTTTCCTCCCGTTGGCTAAATCGACAACGCGTTCATCCAGGCATTTCTGACGTTGGGTTCAAGTTGCGAAGATTGTCGACTGTGCGCTGCCTAACGACTTTTTGAAGCTCTTAGGCCTTTTGTGCCAACAACTGGGCGGCTGGATTTGAATGAAAAACAAAGTATTTCCGTCGTTGGCGTCAAGAAAAAGTTGCGAAGATTGTCCAGTGTGGGGATCTAAATTATCCTTGCGACTCAGAGTTCGGTGATCTTACTATTTATCGAGCTCTTCTTCGCCGTGGCTGTTCTGTGGCATCGGTGATGTCAGTCACTCATATAATCTAATCGACCGCATCGACAAGTGTTTGCTCGCTGGGACCGGTGGGCTGAACGGAACTCCAAACTACTGTCCTGCTGGTACTTTTAGTGTCTCTCGTTACATACTGTTTTATCGGAAATCCACTTGAGGCATCACTAGCCGTCGCTTTTCTTCCTCTTGTTTTATAATGGGAACGGCCTGATCCCGGGTGGGTTTTCTCGTCGCCGTCTTGATGATCTTCTTTGTTGATTGGCGTCTCGCGGTCGGTATGCAATAGAAGATAGAGCAATTCTGTTGATCGAGGATATTGAACTGTTAGTCTATGGAGACAACTGTTCTTCCCAAGATCTTCGCCACTGATAGTTACTCCGATCACCGTGCCACAATCTACATGATCATCGGCCTGGGGCGTCTGAGCGACGATTATTCCCGGTTCAAGGGCGGCGATCACGCCGATTCGCCAGAACACGGATGTTAAGATTCGGATCGCGAAACTTGCTTGCGTCGTCGCCATTGCTTCAATAACTTAGCGATAACGTAAGGAATCGCGCGGAGGTTCGCTGGCGGATTGCCGGTATCAACTTGTCCTCGTAACTAATTGATTGCGAACCTTTACGATTCTGGACCTACACCGATGTTCAAATGTATTTGATGGCTACATGTTTAGCTGTAATAGAGTACGGCGGTGACGCGCGTTCGTGAACTAGACGGATTGCGAGGCTTCGCGATCTTCCTGGTTCTCATTTGGCATTACGTTATTGTCCCTGCCGATACTGTTCCAGGGTCGAAGCTGGCATATCTACTCGCCCTCGGTCGGCACACCTGGAGCGGCGTCGATCTCTTTTTTGTTCTCTCCGGGTTTTTGATCGGTGGCATCCTCCTCGACGCCAAAGATTCAACGAACTATTTCTCAGTTTTTTATCGACGGCGGTTCTTTCGCATTCTTCCTCTATATGCTGTTGTGCTGGTTATTGTCTGGGCCATGCCTGGGAACGCCTGGTTGAAAGCTGATCTTCTGCCGTGGTGAAGTTATGCGACGTTGACGCAGAACTTTGCGATGGCAGCCCAAAACACATTGGGTTATGCACTGGCAATCACATGGAGCCTAGCAATCGAGGAGCAGTTTTATCTCACCTTGCCTCTTGTGGTTCGCTTTACCAGTCGAAAGACTTTGAAAAGAATTCTGCTAGCCTTCATCATCTTAGCCCCTGCTATTCGGCTCTTGGTTTTCCTGCGACTCGGGCCGACTGCGGCTTATGTGCTCATGCCATGTCGAGCGGATGCATTATTAATTGGCGTTGGTATAGCGGCGCTAAAACGAGAAAACCGTTCAATACCTTACGTGGGACCGCTGATCGTCTCGGCAGTAATACTCGTTGTTTGTATTTTCAAAAGCTGGGGTATGGGATCGTTTGAAATGTCTGTTTGGGGATATTCGATTGTGGCGTTGTTTTATGGTTCTTTACTATGCGCCGTCTTGGATCTTCGACCGCGAGTTTGCGTTGGGGATGGCTGTGCGGGCTGGGAATGATAGCCTACGCTACCTATCTCTTCCATCAAACTTTACAGGGATTGCTCTATTGGCAACTCTTTGCCATCAATCCGATTTTAAGAGTCGCAACTGTAACGGCGGCGATAATAGCGCTCTGTCTCACCGTGATATTAGCCCGCATCTCCTGGGAGTACTTCGAACGGCCGCTTATTTCGAGGGGACATCGCTCTAGATATTCATTCAAAAATTCTCTCGAATGCACATGATCCAGAACGAATCCATCCTATAATCGCTATCCCCGCGCTCCGGTTGAATTGTTATGCCTCTAATACGCTGGAGGACCACATCCGGATAAGTCACTTGACGTTCATCTGTTTGGACTTTACCTGGCTCTGCAAAAGGGTATTCGTTCACCTTACATACCGCCCTTACTTCAGCGTCGCTACTATCGAAGTCTGGCCCCACTACGAACCACCACTGAACGAGCGGAGCTAACCGTCTTCGATGTGGCTTTCTGCGATTCAACTGAAGATTACATGAGGGTTGTGAAAGACTGGGCCCAGGCGTTGTGGGAATTATGGTCCAAATTCATACTGAAGTGGCAAGACTCGCATCCCACTCTCTAAAAATGGAATAATTCAGCCCTACTCACGAGTCGGAGTCCGCATCGCACTTTGAATAACCATTCATTTATACAAAAATTCGGAGTTCTGCCGACTTTTCGGATTTGAAACTGTTGCCAATTAACTGAAAATCGGTCGTTTTAGCATTATGAGACAGACGATTCCTCATGGCATCATCATTGCCTAAAAATGTCCCGTCTCCTCGATTTCCCCCTTTGCGACCTCCCGTTGCGAATTAACTCAGACGAAGTGTGCTCCGCAAAGATGCGTATCTTGGCCAACGACGTTCATAACGGTCTGAGCCTCGTTGCTTGACTTTCATGCGGACAAATTTGGACCTCCTCAACTGACCTCTTCACGAAAGGAACGAGAGATGAGAAAAATCTTCATGTTAGGCCTTTCGCTATCTTTGAGCCTAATTGCCATCTCGGCACGGGCTCAGGTAACCACGGGCACGGTCAAAGGAATTATTACCGATCCTAATGGCGCAGTTGTTACTGGCGCCAAAGTTACTATCGTCAAGAAATCAAACAACGAAACGCACACCGGGCAGACATCAGGTTCGGGTACGTTCCAATTCGATAATTTGCTGGTTGGGGACGACTACACAGTAACGGTCGAAGCGACAAACTTCAAAAAGGCCGAGCTTACCGATGTAAGAGTTCAAATCAATCAAGCAACGGATCTGACAGTGGCGTTGCAGACCGGCGCGATCACCGAGTCGGTTACGGTTACCGCCGGCGGCATAGAGCTGGTGGACACTACTACGGCAAACCTGTCGAAATCATTTAGCGAGCGCCAGGTGGTCGAGTTGGCTCTTACCAGTGCCATTGGAGCCGGTGGCACCGCCGGCGTTGGAGTTAACAACCTTGCGTTGCTCGCTCCGGGCGTTACGAGTTCAGGAGGCGTCGGGGTTGGCACTGGCGGCTCAGTCGGCGGCCAACGTCCACGCAATAACAATTTCGTAGTTGACGGCGTTGACAACAACGACAAAGCCGTAACTGGTCCCCAGAGTTACATCTCGCCGGAAGAAGTTGCGGAGTTCACTCTGCTGCAAAATCAGTTCTCGGCCGAGTTTGCTCGTTCTAATGGCGGAAATTTTATTACTGTTACCAAGTCCGGCTCGAATGATTTTCACGGCACAGGATATACCTTCTGGCGTAATCGCTATCTGAATGCGCTGGATACCATCCAGAAGAACGCCGGCGTCAATCGCGATTCGGATTCTCCGAATTTCATGCCGCGCAGCGATTTCTTCCGCGGCGGCTTTAACCTCGGCGGTCCGGTTTACGCGCCGATGTTTGGCGAAGGTGGTCCGGGATTTAGACTCCTGAAAGACAAGCTGTTCTTCTTTACTTCTTACGAACGTCTACAACGCGGCAGTGCTGCGGGCGCTGGTGGTATCGTAACTCCGACTGCTGAGGGTTTTACGATAATCAATTCGATTCCAGGGCTTTCGGCCGCCAACAGAGCAGTCTTCAATCAGTTTGTGCCGGTTGCTCCGGTGGCTGATGTTCAATCATCAAGCTGTGTACCTACCCCACAAGTTGAGTGTGTGCAGGTGGGCGGTCGCTCGTTGGCGCTCGGAAGTGTGAATGTCCCATCGCCGAACTTCTTCAAACAGAACCACGCGGTGATTAACTTCGACCTGAATCAGAGCTCGACGACGTTTCATCACTGGCGCTTTGGAATGACGAACGGCGCTACGGTGGACAATTTGGCTAACTTGCCGATTTTCTTCACTACTTTGCCGCTGAAGCAGCGTCTTTTCTCTTACACCCTGATTCACAACTTCTCGCAGAGTTTGATTAACGAGACTCGACTCGCGTTTCGTCGGTCTACTTTCAATTTCCAGGTACCGAGCTTCACGTTCCCAGGACTTGATACGTTCCCGAATATCATTCTGGACGACCTCGGCTTAAACATTGGTCCCGATCCGAATGCTCCGCAGTTTGGCATTGAGAACAATTATCAAATTGTCGACAACGTGACCTATTCGCGGGGAACACATTCGTTCAAGTTCGGTGGCGACTTCCGCAAGATCATCTCGCCGCAGCACTTCGTTCAGCGCGAGCGCGGTGATTATGAATACATCAACACCGCGGATTTTCTGCAAGACATCGTTCCTGAGTTTGCAGAACGAAATGCGGGTGGTAACACATACTATGGCGACCAGAAAGTTCTGTACGCGTTCGTTCAGGATGATTGGCGAATCCGGCCTAACCTTACGCTCAATTTGGGCGTGAGCTATTCTTATCAGCAGATGTCAAAAGGCTCGCGTGACCAGGCGCTGAATTCGATTGCTTCGGCACCTGGCTTGCTGGTTTTTGACGTACCCAAAACTCAGACAAAGAACTTCGCGCCGAAGGTGGGTTTCGCGTGGTCACCGAATTACAACGAAGGCTTACTCGGCCGCGTATTTGGTTCCGGCGGCAAGAGTTCGATTCGCGCTGGTTTTTCGATGGGATACGATTACATCTTCGACAATTTGTGGGTGCTGTCGTCGCCGCCGCAATTACAGCAAACGCGTGATTGTCCGGATCCGACCAAACCCTTCTGCCACGAGACCGGCTTTTTGGCGGCAGGCGGCATACCGGGAGGCGCCGCGCCCACCGGCACCGCAGCCGAGGCACGCGCCGCGACGACGTCCTTTATTCCTGACCAGGAAGTACCATACTCGCTGACCTGGACCGGAAGCTATCAGCGGCAGTTTAGAAACGACTGGGCTCTTGAGCTGCGTTATGTCGGCACGAGGGGCATTCATCTGATTACCCAGAATCGCATAAATGTACTACCCAGGGTGTCACCGGAGCTTGGTCTGAGCGGCTTGCCAACCTTCATTGGCAATGCGCCGACGCAGGCACAGATTGACGCGCTGCCGGCGGGCACGCTTACGCTAGCTCAGATTCAGGCTCGTCCCAGGATAGACCCGGTGTACGCGGCAGCAGGCTTCACCTCGAACGTAGTAGCATTCCTTTCCAACGGGAATTCAACATACCATGGAGGCTCGGCCGAGGTAACAAAGCGTTTTTCCAACGGTTTCCAGTTGACAAGTGCTTACACGTTCAGTCACTTGATCGATGACACGACAGCAGAAGTTTTTTCGACCGTACTGTCGCCGCGTCGCGTTGAGGACTTCCGCAACTTGCGGCGAGAGCGTGCGAATTCAGCTTTGGATCATCGTCATCGGTTTGTAACCTCGTGGATCTACGAATTGCCGTGGGGGAAGAAGAGCAACGGCTGGACCAAGACGATTCTCAGTGGCGTTAACATCGCCGGAACGTATACGTACGAAACCGGCGAACGAATTACGATTCGCAGTGGCAACGATGCGAACCAGAATGGGGATAATGCGGGCGATCGCGCGATTCTGAACCCAGGCGGCACCGAAGGAATAGGAAGCACTGTGACCGCTTTGGTTCGAACTTGCCCATCATTCAATCTCAACGGTACTTGCACAACATCGGCAGCTTCCCGAACCATCGGCTACGTCGCGAACAATCCAAATGCGAAGTATATCCAGACGGGTGACGGAGCCGTATCGACCATCGGTCGCAACACATTCTTGTTACCGGCGATCAATAACTTCGACCTCTCGCTATTCAAGAATTTCCGGTTTGGCGAGTCGAAGTACATTCAGGTGCGGGCTGATTTCTTCAATGCATTTAACCATCCGCAGTATGTTCCGGGCTCGGTTAACACCGTGGATCCGATTGCTACTACGGGCCTGACAACCTTAAACCAGATCGCACCGCTGACGACCGATTTTCTCAACCCAAGCAAGGTGTTAAGCAGTAATCCGCGTGTTATCCAAATGGCGCTGCGGTTTAACTTCTAGCTACCGACTTGGCCTTGAGTTTTACGGGAGGTAGTGATCGTGCTACCTCCCTTTGCTTTCACCTGGAGGTGTTTTGCCCATGAAGAACTCACACACGCTCTGGCTGATTGGAATAGCTCTCATTCCGGCTTTTATAGTTACCGCGTCAGCGCAGCGAGGTAGCTCGGGCCGTGCAAACCCTGACGCCACTCGGGCCACGATCAATGATGAGACGTTCCGCGAGCTAATGAAAATGGAACGCGAGAATAGGAATCCCGCAGGAGATAATTCCGAGGTGATGCGAGCTTTGCTCAAACAAACTGGGGATGACTTCAAGGCAATACAAAATATCAATAACAAGATGATGGCCGAGGCGTACGGCACAGAGACAGTCGATTACGAACGAACTTCAGCGGCGATTGCGCAAATTAATACGAAGGCGATTCGGCTGAAGAATAATCTGTCATTGCCAAACCCCCACGACGTGAAAAAAAATGATCTGACCGTTTCTGGAGCGAAGGAGTTTAAGTCTGCGCTGCTCCTCATGGACCATTCGATCATGAGCTTTGTCAACAACCCGATTTTTAAAAAACCGAACCTCGTGGAAATTGAATCGGCCACGCGGGCCAGTCAGGATCTCGCCGAGATCATAACGCTCAGCGCAACTCTAAAAAAAATAGCTGATAATCTGAAGGCACGATGACTTAGCCATAATCTTCATCGTTTCGACAGCAGGTTGAGGGTTTAGGGTCGACGTGTGTTGCCATCACAAGTCGGCCCGCTTCTTTTCGTGGACTCAACAAAGAATGACGCGCGCACAACAGGCATTTAATCCGATGCCAGTGAACAGCATGAAACAACGATAGCCATTCCTTGATACAGGAGGCAGAGCAATCCCTTAATGTCTGCCTCCCGCCCTGTAGTTACGTCCGACTGATCACTTCCTGTTAGGGTTGAGCACACTCACACCAGGGGAACGACGCGCAAGCTCCACAATCAGTACAAACGCATGCCCCGCAGATTTGCGTCCCGTTGCAAGTCGTCGCACAACACGTCCCGCCGCGAGCAGTAGCGAGTGCAGCGGCCGGCAGTGTTTTTTCAGCATTGAGCACCTGCACGCTAAACGGCAGATTACCTCGGTTGAGTTTCGTCAGGTTCTTATCAACCAGCAAAGTATCCAACGCTTCCGTCATCTCCTTGCCTTCGCGCTGAACCACTTGAAGTATGCGTAACTCGACTTGACCATGGTCGCGCATGTGAGGAATGATCGTCAGCTTTTTGCCGTCCTTTTCCACGGTGATTGTGCCGCCTTCGACTTCCGTTACGTTCGCAGAGTCACCACTCGCGAAGGTGAATCGAAGTTGCACGGCTTTTACCGAATCCATACTGGCTTGAGTTACCGGAGGCGCGGGCCTGCCGTAAGCCCAGAGAATCATCATGGACCCAAACACAGCCAGCAGAGTTGTGCCTGTAATTATGCGATGAACCTTAATCATTGAAAGTGCTCCTTTCGTAGCTTGTTGTTTGGGAGGGTATCTCGTCCGACATTGGAGACATGCCGGCTGGGCTGGTGTGAAATAAATTGTCGGGTGACGCGCGAACTATACTCTCAATAAGCCAAGGGTTCAACTCAGAGCCGCTCGCACTCGCATCTAAGCTTGCCCACGAGGTCTGCTTGGGACAGGACGCTCGAACGAACGCCTGATGTGGCCCACCTTTGCTTTCGCTGATGGCGTGTAATAGCTTTTGCCGTGTTCTTCCTGACTTCCACAACCTGGTCCACTCATTTGATAAAACGGAGGAGCTCCATGATTCAAATCAAAAAATTGCGGATTGTATCTGTCTGCCTTCTCATACTCTGTGCCTGCTCGGTAATTCAAGCCCAGGATCGAACAATCGTTATCAGCGGTACTGTGGTGACTCCGGAAAAGGTTCTCAACAAGGGATGGGTTGTAATCAAGCACAAGAGAATTAGCACGGTGTCAGACACGCTTCCGAAAGAAGAGAATGCCATCTGGGTCGACACCGACGACATCATCTTTCCCGGGTTTGTTGATTTACACAATCATCCCATGTACGCGATGTTTGAACCATGGGACGCGGGGCAACTGTTCAACAACCGGTACGAATGGCGCTCGCTGGAGAAGTACAAGCAGGAAATCTCCACGCCGGCTCGTAACATACAGGACGATCCGCAGGGTTATTGTGACATCGCCGAGTTTGCTGAAGTGCAGGCAGTAACAGGTGGGACCACCACGTTCTCAGGCACGTTCCTCCTCAGATCATTCGGTACGACGTTTCCTGCTTGCTTATCTCGGCTCGCGGTGAGGAAGCTGGAGATTGACTCCGGCTTTTACTCAACGCACGGACACGAAAGAGTCCAAAATGTTCTTGGTGTCGCCCGAGATTATAATGAGGCGACCGCCGCCGACGTGCGGCGTAAGGTTGCTGAAAAAAGAATAGATCTTGTGCTGATCCACGTCGCCGAAGGCAAGCGGACGGACCCTGACTCAATTAAGGAATTTGATCTGCTCAAAGACCGTGGGTTTCTCACTCCCACTACAGCCGTTATACATGGTGTCGCTTTCGATAAGAGTGATTTTGGAAAGATGAGATTAGCGGCCACGGCCCTAATCTGGTCTCCGCAAAGTAACATGATTCTCTATAACACCACTACGGACGTGGTTGCTGCTTTCAGAGAAGGTGTTTCGATCGCGTTGGCGCCGGATTGGGCGCCGTCGGGAGCCAGAAACATGTTGGGTGAAATCCAGTATGCCGCCAAACTTAACAAGACCACTCTCGGCGGATTCTTTTCGAATCAGCAGTTGTTCGAAATGTCCACCTCCATCCCCGCGAGAATCGCACACATCGACGACAAGGTAGGAACGATTCAGCCGGGATTGTTTGCTGACATATTCCTACTGCATGGAGATGCAACCCAGCCATTCGATAGCCTCGTGCGATCAAAGCCTCAGGACGTTTCGCTTGTCCTGGTAAACGGTGTTCCGATCTATGGTGATGCGACGTTAATGAGTAAGTTCAATGTAACCACAGAGCCGGTTCCGTTTTGCGGGGAGACGAAGAATTTGAATCTGAACGTGCTGCCTAATGGAAAACTATCAGATGTGCAGCAGCGCCTCGGACAGAAAATGGAAGTTTACAAACTGAAACTTGCGAAGGTTGATCCGTGTGCGCAGTGAACGATGCAGCCGAGATGCGCCCCTGCTAAAGCGCTTCTCGTACTGTGCGAAGATCTGTTCCCTTATACGGTCCACCCAATAGGGAGCCTCGAAAACCTTGTGGCCGTGCCGGGCATTGTTAGTCGAGATGTGCAATGCTGATTAAAAGTATTGCGAGAAATGCCCCGGCCCCGATACCGATACCAATGCCGAGGTTCCTTGCGGTTGAATGACCTCTGTTGCTCTCAACCTTAGAAACATCACTGTAACGGATTGTCATTGGCAAATCGGTCTTCCGATCACGCAGGACAAAGTCATCGCTTCCAGCCTGCCCGATGTAACCCTTGTTCTTCGTTCCATCCTTTAGAATTACGGTTGCTTTGGCCTTCTCTCCGATTCCTATTTTCGCAACCTTGGCCTTTACCTTCTCTAGTGTCGCTCCCTCCAGGCTGCTCTGCTGGGCAGTTGCCGGCATAGAGATGCAAGTGATAAAGAGCACACTGGCGAGCAAACAAATTAAATAGGTTCTCATTATTGTGGTTTCCATTTCTTCGCGGCATAGACAGTCGGCTTTGACCCTTATGCGCTGTCAGTGCCTTTTTCAGCGGAACGTGGACAAAAGAGCAACCAGAATGCCATTAACTCCGCATGAAATATCAGCCGTAACGACGACTGAAATGTGTTGGTGTAGTAAGTTTCTGAAGATTAGATTGGTCTTATGCAATAACAATCCGACAGCTGGTGCAGTTTTGCGTTGATGTCCATCGACGCATTAAGCCGCAGCTTGCGCTCAAGATCCTCCTCGTTCTCTTGACAATGCTCGCCAACGGTAATAGGTTTCCCCACCAGTCCCGTTCAATCGACCAGCTTGAGCCGCGCGGGTTTGACTTGCGCTCAGCATCCCCCTGACGACTTCATTGCTTCTTGTCGGCGTTCGCGTACGCCGTCGTTTGTCGTACTTGGTTAATCAAGGATTACCTCAGAAGGGAGCGAAAATATGACAGAGAGATCGAAACGCGTCGTGACGATTCTTAGTGTGATAGCTACAGTGTGCGCGATTATCTATGGCGCTCAAAAAGCACTCGTAACTGCTTCGTCCAGACCGATAGCTGACGCGGCTATTACCGTGCCTGGACCATCGCAATTCTACGCGCAGCACAACCTTGTTTCTGATGGCTTTGTACCGGCGGACCATATTAATCTCGATGTGGTAAACGCGTGGGGCTTAGTCTCTGGTCCAACAACACCCTGGTGGATCGTAGACAATGGAACCGGAAAATCTACGCTCTACAGTGTTGCGACCGGCACCTTTCCGTTGACGGTTACAGTTCCGGGCGCTGGTGGGGCGCAGGGAAATCCGACTGGCATTGTTTTTAATGGTGGCAGTGGCTTTGTGGTTAACAACGGTGCGGGCACGAGTGCCGCCCGTTTCATCTTCGCCAGTGAGGACGGCACACTGTCAGCATTCCGCGGCGTCCCGGTTGTTACCGTCGTGCCTAATGCCCAAGCCCCGGCTCATGGGGCCATCTATAAAGGACTGGCAATCGATAGTGATACCAACGGACAGTTCTTGTATGCGACGGATTTTCACAATGGCGCTGTTGATATCTTCGATGCCTCTTTCCACGCTGTCACAATACCTGGGGCTTTCACAGATCCGACGCTTCCTGCCGGATTTGCGCCATTCGGTATCCAGAACATCGCTGGCACGATTTATGTGACCTATGCGCTCCAGGACGAAGACAAAGAAGATGATGTTGCCGGCCCGGGAAATGGGTTCGTCGATGCCTTTACTACATCGGGGGCGTTTATCCGTCGCGTCGCTTCGATGGGAGAACTGAACTCTCCGTGGGGTCTGGCTCTGGCGCCTGCTGATTTTGGAAGGTTCAGCGGCGATTTGCTAGTGGGCAACTTTGGAGATGGTCGTATCCATGCGTTTGACCCGGCGACGCTCACGCCGGATGGCGAATTCGAAGCTGTCGGATTGCTTCATTCCGCGAGGGGAAAACCGGTTCAGATTGATGGTCTTTGGGCGCTTCAATTTGGTCATGGGACCAACGCAACCAGCGCGAATGGGCTGAGAAACACGCTGTTTTTTACGGCCGGACCTGCCGAAGAAGAGCACGGCTTATTCGGATCGTTAGTTAACGTCCAACCGCCCGGCCGGCAATGATCGAGAGCGATGATCCCGAACCTCCCTGAGCCTCAACCACTGGGCGGTTCGGGGTTCGTCGTTCTCTTGCGGGCGAAAGCTGGGATCGAAATACGTAACGCTTTGCACTGTGTACTTTCGTTAACGTCAACGTATTTGAGCGTCCACTAACGTTCACAGTACCCTCATCACTTCGCTCGATTTTATTAAAGAACTTCGATAGCGCAACTGGAATGGCAGTTGCTCCATGATCTAATCAGTCACAATGTTTTCCTCAGCCCTTCACACAATCACCTGTAGCCTCCTTGTCCTCGGAACCGCGGTCTGTATTAAGGCACAAACCGCTACGCCAAAAGCGTCAAGCGCCAGCATCAGTGGCAAAGTAACGATCAAGGGCAAACCCGCTGTAGGAGTCATGGTTCTTGCGAACGATGCCCTTGGCGGAGGCAATCCGATGATGGCGCGCTATCGCGCAAAGACCGATCAAACAGGAAGCTATCGCATCACAAACTTACCTGCCGGCACTTATGAAATCTCTTCGATCACACCGGCACTAGTACCCGTAAACCAGTCGGACTCTGTAGTCATTTCCGAAGGTGAGGAGGTTGAAGACGTCAATCTTTCATTAGTGCCTGGCGGCGTTATAACGGGGAAAATTACAGATTCTGAAGGCGATCCAGTCATCGGAGAACGTGTGAGCATCATGCCCACCGATGAACAACTCCCGAGTAGGTTTGGTCGTTCGCTGCTGACTCGATTGTATTCTTCTGATAACAGTACCGACGATCGGGGTGTCTATAGAGCATTCGGTTTACCACCCGGAAAGTACAAAGTCTCTGTGGGGGATTCCGGTTCCGGAAGGAAGAGCTCACGAGAGTATTACAAGCAAACTTTTTACCCCTCAGTTACTGATGCGGCGAAGGCAACAATTATCGAAGTAACGGAAGGCGGTGTAACGAATAACGTCGACATCGTGTTGGGTCGCACAGTTGAAACGTTCAGGGTCGCTGGCCGAGTTGTTGATGGCGAAACCGGAAGACCGATTCCCAACATCAAGTATGGTGTGGGGCAGAGGTATGGCGATGGTCAGTCTTACGGCAGTTCATCCAGCATGGGTGGGGAAGTTACCAACGCGAATGGTGAGTTTCGATTAGAAAATGTAACGCCGGGAAAATATACGATCTTCACTGCGCAGTCAGACGGAAGTGACGTTCCAGCCGCTTCGGTGACGTTTGACGTAGTCGATCGAGATGTCACTGATTTGCTCATCAAGACGACCAAAGGCGGCAGTTTGTCGGGCGTGGTAGTGCTCGACGACAATGAAAGAGCACCCACCGTATCCAGTCGTTTCCGGATTTGCGCGACGGTGAGGAGTACAAACTCGACTTTCACCAACCCTGCCTCAAGCGCGATTGGTCAGGACGGATCGTTCAGGATCGACGGCGTGCGTAGTGGGCCTGCCAGCCTTTGGTTTTGTGTTACCGACAACAAGCGGGAGCAGTTTGAAATCCTACGGGTCGAGCGCAACGGCATTCCGCAGTCAGAAACTATCAACGTGAAAGAACGCGAGCTCGTCGCCGGCATTCGCGTTGTCGTCAAATACCGGAAGTTAACCGGCAGTATTCGTGGGCAGGTGAAAGTTGAAGACGGAGAACTGCCGCCGCTTTCGCAACTCTCGCTCTCACTATGGCCGCTCGATGAAAATCTCGAGCCGAAACGAACAAGCTCAATAGAATCACCTCACCTGGATGCACGTGGGCGCTTTCTAGCTGAGGGATTGCCTGCGGGCACGTATCGTTTGAGTGTCTACGTCTATGCGCCTGGGCGAACATCTGGACAAACCATGATAGCCGATGAAAAAACACAACAAGTTACTGTCACTGACGACACGGTGACTGAAGTAACTTTGATTATCAAACCTCCGCGTAATCCTAATTGAACCATCGACACCCAAACCTCTCACTATGATCTCTCACAGACGACTTCCTTATTCAGTTAGCCTCGTCGCAGCATTGTTGCTTGGTTGGTTACCGGCAATTGCGCAACCTTCATCCGCACAAGCATCAAAGCCCGGCACTATTAGCGGCAGGGTTGTTAATGAAAGTGGCCAGTCGGTGCCCAACGCCGGCATCATTCTCAGGCGCCTGGGTTCAATGGACATTCAAGGCATCTCCACGACCACAGATCGCGAAGGGAAGTTTGAACTGAGCGGACTCCAACAGGCGAACTATCAAATCTTCGCCTTTCGTCAGGGCTACGTCCCGCTACTGCGCGATCTCGATGATGCTCAGGCCGGCATCTATCGTGTCGGTGATTCTGTGACACTGGTGCTGACCAAAGGTAGTGTCATTACAGGGACCGTCACGAATCAAGCAGGCGAACCCGTGGTTGGGGTGAATGTGCATGCGCGGATGGTTCATCCCGCTAACCCCTTACCCTTTCCCTACAACCAAATCGGCGGGGCAGATCTTACTGACGATCGAGGTATCTATCGAATCTATGGCCTACCGGAAGGAACCTATGTCGTATGGGCTGGAGGAGGCGAGGCAAGATTTACGACGAACGTAGATCCTTTCGACAGTGACGTTCCAACTTACGCACCGGCTTCAACTCGAGACGCAGCACAGGAGATCCTGGTGCATGCAGGCGCGGAAACTAATGGCATTGACATTCAATACCGCGATAGCCCGGGGCACGCCGTCAGCGGAAGCGTTCATGGGCCGGAAAGTGCTCAACCGCTTCCATTTGCCATCTTGCTGGCTTCGGCTAGCGGACCTCAATGGCAAACGAGATCTTTTCAGGGTCCAAACGATCGAGGCTTTACGTTCAATGGGGTGGATGATGGCGATTACTCCATTACCGCTATCTCTCAACGCCCGGATGGCGAATGGATGTTCTCGGCTGCTAAACAAATAAAAGTCAGAGGTGCCGACGTTGGCGGTGTCGAGTTGATCGTACAACCGCTGAGTTCCGTTACCGGCCGCGTGGTACTGGAAGAAACAAATACAACTGAGTGCAGCGACAACCAGCGTCCGATTTTTACTGAAACTCTGATCTCAGCGCAAAGCAAAAGCACTCATAATTTCCAGGAGGTCCTGTGGTTTCTCCAGCGGACGGCTAATGCCGATGAGCGAGGAAATGTCCTGCTGAAAAACCTGGTACCTGATCGCTATTACTTTACTACTCGCTACTTCGCCAAAGACTGGTATCTAAAGTCGCTCTCGTTTGTGTCGTCAGAGACTACGAGTACAAAAGCCGGAAAGCCGGTTGATGCGGCGCGCACGTGGACCATATTAAAGCCAGGTGATCGGCTAAATGGACTTACGATCATACTTGGGCACGGTGCTGCGTCATTGCGCGGTCACATTGCCTTGAGTAAAGGCGAAACACAGGCAGAGAAGTTGTATGTGTATTTGGTTCCTGCGGAAAGAGAGAGGATCGACGATCCGTTGCGTTTTTATGGCGCGGCAGTGTTGGGCGAAGGGAAAGTTGCGTTGAATAATCTCGCGCCGGGACGCTATTTGGTGTTCGCGCAGGAAGCCACCGATGATCCTGCATCACCGTTGACGAGGTTGCGATCGCCTGACGAGACAGCTTATCGCATGAGACTGCGTCGCGAGGCTGAAACCGTGAAGGCTGAGATCGAACTGAAGCCCTGTCAGACGCTAGCTGATCTCAAGGTGCGTGTGAGAGCCAATTAATTTTTGCCTGGACTGAACCCCTGGATTGACACTCAAAATAGGCACACTTAGCACAGAAAGGAGCTACAAGTGGCCAGGAGATTCGAATAGGAAGTTGCGAAGATTGTCCACTGTGGCGACCAGATAGGACGAAGGTCGCTGGAACCGCTGCGGCGGCCTTTTTTCTTTGCCAAGTCGTGTTCGTAATTGCTTAGTAGCTCAAACGGTTGGCGAAAGGTCGATGTGAAAGTTTGATCCTTCTATGTTGACTTCGAAGACACGAAATTGAGCAACTTTCTCTCCCTGATCGATTCTGTAACTAGAAGATTCATCACGAGACGGGGCGCGGCCGTCTAACGCCCATGCAGCAACCGCCCGGGTCACACAGTGAAGTTCCCAAATTTATGGTTTGGTCTTCTGCTTCTGTAACTCTGAGCTTTTATTTCGGTCTTCTGAGCCTTGGCCGTATTCCCAATCGTTTCGTATACCCTTGCTCTATTTTTATATATCATCCAGAAATCCGGTTTCAGGCGGATCGCCTCTGAATAGTCGGTGATTGCGCGGTCGTAGTCGCCTTTAAAGCTGTACACGCAGCCCCGTGCGTTGTAGACGTTTGCCTCTTGAGGATTTAGTTCAATCTCCTTATTGAAGTCAGCAAGCGCAAGATCGTAGGCATCCTTTCAGGCAAGATCAGATAGCAGGTCCCTAGCAAAATGATTTATACAGACCGGATAAGACAGGGAGACGGTGGTTCAAGACGCCACAGTGCCATGAACAAACAGATTGGTGGAATGGAGCCGCTCATTTTATCTAATCCTCACCATAACGTCCGTGTTTCTCATGATTTTGGCCTCTGTGATTTGCGCAAGCGCACAGTCAAAGGATCGTGACAACCCCACGAGACTGACTTCCAACCTGATTTCGGGCGATATCGGTAACGACACTACGGGGACAACTACCATTTTTCTTTCCTGGCTGGCCCTGGCGAAATAACAATCACACTAAGCGTCCAGTCGGGTGGTAACGTCAATCAGGTGTCGTATGAGCTTTTCGATGAGGACGCCAAATCCATTACAGGCAAGTTCGTAACGTCCTCGATGGGTAGAACTGAACAATCAATCGAGCACGTGACTATCAAGCGCTGTCAGGTTCTTTTGCTGCGTGTAATCTCCTCTTACAATTATGGTCCAGGGAAGTACCGCGTCCGGCTGGCAGGAGCTGTTGACATCGGGCAGGGCGTGAGTGGAAACGATCCTTCGACAATTGCTGCCCTCGCACGTGAGCCCACCAACCAATCGAAAAACATCGATTGCTTGCCAAAACACGGTACCCTTATTGTAAAAATGAAGGACGGTTCAAAGAAAATCATAGACCTGAGCGACGCCGAAACCGTTACGATTGTTCCATAAAGCGAAAATCGAACAACTCGTTGGACCGGAGCGGGTGAGCGTGTTTCGCCTTAAACTTGGTGCGGCGATGCTTGAATGAAAACGCACCTCCCGATCAACTCTGACGTCCGACGCCTTGTGAAAATTAAAGCCTAAAACATGCGATTGGTAAGATACCTGCCTTCAATTCTTATCTTGCTTCTCTTTGGTCTATGCTTGATTTCACTTAAGGCTCAGGCACCGGCAACTTCCCCGACTCCTACACAGGCCAATAACTTAGGATGGCTAGGCCAGTTGGATACATACGCTAAGGTCATTGGCGGCGTAGTGGCTGGGTTAGGTACATTATTTGGATTACCGTTAGTGATTCTGAACTTTAGGAAGACGCGTGCGGAAATAAGAAAATTGGAACTTGAAGCGGCAGCTCTTTACATTTTCAGGTCATGGATGTCTACCGTTCGGCTCCGCGATTCTGGGACATCACTTTCTCGCTTCACGGTAAAGTAGAAATACTTGCGATTTGCTTTTAAAACGCAAAAGTTCTAACACGGCTTCCTAAATCCTCAACTACCACTCCCATCCAGTGCCGTTTGTTATACTCGCTACGCTGTTCTACTTTCTCATGAGGATGATTCTTGAAGCTGACGACCAGTAGTAAACCGGTGAAAGAGTTCTACGAATCCTTAGATCGGTACAAGACGCTTGGGGTGATACACGAAGGCGCGGTAAAAGTTGCTTTTCAGAATCTCCTCGAGTATTGCTGCAAAAGCTCAAACCTATCTCTTATAGCAGAGTGGAAGTACGATCGGCCGAGTCGGCGCCCTGCCTTCATTGATGCTGCTTGTGTAGATGAATTCCGCCTAGTGCACGGGTATTGGGAAGCGAAAGATGAAGGCGATGATCTTAGGAAAGAGATCAAAAAGAAGTTCGCCGCAGGTTACCCGAAACAAAACACACTCTTCCAAGCGCCAACTCAAGCAATCCTTTATCAAGACGGCAAGGTTACGCTCGATAGCGACATAACACAGCCGGACGAACTCATTCAAATCTTAGAGCAGTTTTTTCATTACACACAACCCGCATTTAATGAATGGCGCAGGGCGGTCGAAGAGTTCAAGGACAAAGTCCCAGATCTTGGCAACGCCCTACTGTTGATCGTTGAGAGAGAGCGCAAGGACAACAAACAGTTCGAAGCGGCCTTTCAGAGTTTTTATGATATGTGCCGGGCGGCTATTAATCCGAATTTGTCCGAAAAAGCAATCGAAGAAATGTTGATTCAGCACTTATTAACTGAACGCATTTTTCGAAAGGTTTTCAACAACCCTGATTTTGCACGTCGAAACATCATTGCCGCTGAAATCGAAAAGGTAATAGACGCTCTTACCGCTAGAGCGTTCAGCCGTGAGTCTTTTTTAAGCAAGCTCGATCACTTCTACAAAGCTATTGAGCAAACCGCCGCAAAGATCAATAGCTATTCCGAAAAGCAAAGTTTCTTGAATGTCGTGTACGAGAAATTCTTTCAAGGCTTTGCCATCAAAGAGGCCGATACTCACGGTATTGTCTACACCCCACAACCTATTGTTGAATTTATGGTCAAGAGTGTAGGCGAGATAGTGGATAGGGAATTTGGGAAAAGCCTTAGCAGCAAGGACGTTCATATTCTTGACCCGTTTGTCGGCACAGGCAATTTCCTAATTCGCACGCTCCGCGAAATTAAGAAAACTGCTCTCCCTTATAAATATCAAAATGAAGTCCACTGCAACGAAGTGATGTTGCTGCCTTACTACATCGCTTCAATGAACATTGAACACGAATACGTTGAGCTAACGGGTAAGTACCAACCATTTGTCGGTATCTGCCTTGTCGACACGTTCGAGCTAGCAGAAAGCAAACAGTCGACCTTTTCGTACATGACCGCAGAAAACACCGAAAGGGTGGAACGTCAAAAGACGAGTCCAATCTTCGTTATCATCGGAAACCCTCCGTACAACGCTAAGCAAGTAAACGAAAACGACAACAACAAAAATCGTAAGTATAAGACAATGGACAAGCGGGTGAGCGACACTTATGGAAAAGATTCATCTGCCACACTCCTGAACAAACTGAACGATCCGTATGTGAAAGCGATTAGATGGGCTAGCGACAGAATCAAAGGAGAGGGAGTTGTTGCCTTAATCACTAACAGTAGTTTTGTACATGATAACCCGTTCGACGGCATCCGTAAGCATCTAAGCCAGGACTTCGACGCTATCTACATTCTCGATTTAGGCGGGAACGTCTGGCGAAACCCAAAACTTTCAGGCACAAAGCACAACGTCTTTGGAATCAAAGTTGGAGTAAGCATAAGTTTCTTTATTCGCAAGAGTGCCAAACCCCATTCCGCAGAAATACACTATGCCAGGGTAGATGAGTATTGGGATAGAAACGAAAAATATGAATTCCTTTTGGAGGCCGAACAAAGAAAGAACATCGACTGGCAGAAGATTACGCCCGATAAGAACAACAACTGGCTTACTGAAGGCTTGAGTTCCGCTTATGAGGATTTAATACCAATTGGTAGCAAGCAAACCAAAGCCGCCGAATCATTAAACGTATCCGCCATCTTCAAAACTTATTCTCTTGGTCCTTCGACCAATCGAGACAGCGTGGTCTACTCCTTCGATAAAGACGCTCTGCTAAATCGGGTCAGCCAGTTTTGCGACGACTATAATGCTGAGTTGCATCGCTATCTGCAAAAAGGAAAGCCGGAGAATCTTGACGACTTCTTAAGCTATGACACTATCAAGTGGAGTCGGAACCTGAAGAGAGATTTGAGAAATGAAATCTCGTTGAAGTTCGATAAGAAGCACATCCGTAGCGTGATCTACCGGACCTTTACTGAGAAGTTCCTCTACCTTGCAGAAACGATTGTGGATGAACCGGGATCGAATAAGCACTTTTTTCCAAACGACCAATCTGAATCAGAGAACCTTGCGATTGGAGTTTGCAATCACTCACAAGCACCGTTTTCCGTGCAGATGTTTCATCAAATTGCAGGTCTCGACGTGAACGGGCGACCTACGCAATTGTTTCCCTTCTACACCTACAAGTCCGATGGAACCAGCCGCAGAGAGAACATCACTGATTGGTCGCTTGTACAGTTTCAGAAGCACTACAAGGAGCAGAATATAACCAAGTGGGATATTTTCTATTACCTCTATGCGATCCTTCACCATCCCACATATCGAGAAACCTATGCTTTGGATTTGAAGAAGAGACTGCCAAGAATTCCATTCGCGGAAGGATTTGCGAGGTTTGTTGAAGCTGGTAAAGCGTTGAGTCAGTTGCACGCTTTTTACAAAGACCAACCAGCCTTTGAACTTAACCGTATTGAGAATTCCGAAGAGCAGCTTGACTGGCGAGTTGAGAAGATGTCGTTCTCTAAGGACAAAACCTCGATTGTCTATAACGATTTCCTAACACTCGGCGGAATTCCGAAAGAAACTTTCGAATTCAAGATCGGCAATCGTTCGGCGCTTCACTGGGTGGTTGATCAGTATGAAATTGTTAGAGATTCCGAAGGCAATCTTATAGACGATCCAAACAATCCTGAGGACGAAGAGTACGTTATTAATCTAATTGAAAAGACCATATACGTCAGCGTTAAATCAGTTGAACTCGTAAAATCCCTTCCTACTTTGAAACTTCCGGTTTGAGTCCTAAGAGCTGAAAACGAAAGCGAACGGGGGAGTAGTATCGACGTTACGGGCCGAAGATTGTCCACGGTGGGCTCTCACAGCTTCACGCTGGACTCGTCGCTTACCCGTCAATGCTCGCGATTCAGAGTTAGTGGCAAATTGGGGGGCTGCCTGCAAGTGTTGCAGGAAACTGAGCACTTCTCGCCGGTGGCCTCAACAAAAAGTTGCGAATTGTCCACTGTGGCGACCAGATAGGACGAAGGTCGCTGGAACTAACTCCAGCGGCCTTTCTCTTTGCCAAGTCGTGTTCGTAATGCAAGTAGATCAAACGGTTGGCGATACGTCGCGGTGAAAGTTCGATCCTCCCACGTCGAGGTCAAACACAGGACCAGGACAGAGTATGAATGACCCATACTCATGCTTTAGATCTGCATTTTTTTAACGCACCAAAGCCCACAGATCATGTTTAAATCTGCTCACTTGAGCGTCCCCAGCTTCACCTTCAATCCCGTAGTCAGCAACAGATCGTTTTGTTTGGCGCCGCCGGGTGGATTCGACAGATAGCGATCGCTCAACGTCACTTGCCAGCCGATTCGTCTCGTGATGTCGGCCACCAGGGAAGTGTCGAAGTTGATGCGATACTCTCCGCCTTCGGAGAGATTTGGAAAGAAATACAACTGTTCCTTCAAAGCTAAACGCGGTGTGAGTTGGTGGCTGAGCGTTTGGCCTAACTGAACCTCAAGGGACGTACGATCGTTGTCATTGCCATCGAAAAACTCGCGACTCACGTCGAGCCCGCCAAGCAGATCCAATTTGGTCCGTTCGCTCCGGATCGCGTGATACCCGATTCCACCTCCCAGCACCGAGCGCAGGTTCAAGTCCTGCAGTCCATTGTGTTCGAAATCTGTGAACCCATAGCCAAACCATTGGCGGTTGATGTCGCGATCGTAACGCGCACCGAAGCGAAAGGTGTTAGCAGTAGTCCGCGAGACCCCGCTCGTGCTCTCGCGATTGTAAACGGAAGCCGCATAGATGCTGGTCTTGTCGCGAAGCGTCTCGCGCGCGATGGCCATGCCGAGCGCCAGATTGGTAGTGTTTGAGTTGCCTCTGGTGAGAGCAAACCCAAGATCAGCACCGCCACTCCACTGTTCAAACCAACCCGGATTCAACGTGCTTTCGTAAGCTCTTTGCTCCGTTTCAGACCGGACCACTGCAATGGCTGAGCGTTCAACGATTACTGCACCACTGTTTGATTTGATCTCAAACCGACTGTCTTTGGACGTCACGAGCCCATTTACCGTACGCCCGTCAGTCAGCGTCACGTACAACGGTTTGTCAGCTGTGACATTATCAACATTATCGAGCGCAATGATGACATCGCCGACCATGTCACTCTTGAATACAATGGTCTTTCCATCCGCTTTTATAATCGTGCCGGTGAGTCGATCGCCGTTCTTCAGGATGAGCTGATCGGCAACAGCTTGAGTAGCGAATGCGAAGAGGACGATCAATAACAATACAATCTGAGATGTCTCGTGAGTGAATTTTTGCATCGCCTTTGCTCCTTGGATCAGGTCAGTACCGGAAGCGCTAGCGACCGGGTATGTGCGTGCATATGTCAATCCGGCCGCCACCGCTCCCGGTAGTGACTTTATGCAGGCACAACTTTTGTATCGCAGAAACGACTCGCAACTCCCACTGGCAAAACTTACAGGTAGGTTTGGACATTCCAACCGTTTCGACGAATTCGATAGGTAGCCGAGAAAGTAAGTTGCGTTCTGCGTTTTTGTGAAATTACCACTATCACTGTTGCAAGCAACTAAGCATTTCTGTTGTGGGCGTCAAGAATCTAAGTTGCGAAGATTGTTCACTGTGGCGAGCACTTATTTAAATGAGATCTATGCAGAAATTTGTAAACACTTGATTAGACTCTCGGGCTTGGAGACTGCGCACACTCTCTTATCTTCCGTGACCATTGCTAAAGAGCGGCCTGGACTTCCAAGCGGTACGCGTGGACGCATTCGAAAAGATACGTTTCGCATATTGATAGGACCAGAAGACTGCTTGAACCTCCCCCACAAGAAAAATAAATTCTGAATCTCAGACGAGGACACTACCGTAAGGACATCAGAGTTGACGAAACCTGGCGGTGATCGGCATTGAAAAGGGGGCGACTTATACAAGTAGGTAGCGACAACGAACAATACTTAATCGGTGGTTTATTAACGCTTTGGCGAGCCCTTAGATTCAAGCCTCCAATTACTTACATTACTTCTTTGGGTTACGAGACCTCGCCTTCATTCGCTTTCCCAGCTCAGCCATCAGCACTTCGAAGGACCTCGGCGAGGCCCCTGCGTTTGCATGACTAAAAACGGGGATAACCTTCGTCCACAGCACCTTCAGACCGCCAGAGTCCTTAACAACCAAATATGATGTGGCTTGGGACCATTCACCCTTAATGTCGCTGGTACCGTCATTAACTGGCCCCGCAGGAAATATCATCACCATGGTATCCGCTCCGCGCGCGACAACGACCGAGATGTCAGCTTGTTCCAACTTTGAAACAACTTCCAGCTTGCCATACGAGTCCCCGTTTTTCTGATTCCACCTGTTAATCGACTCAACCAAATACTCAGGCACATTGCTGTAGCCGATAGCAAGATATACTTTCAGAGGAGACGTGGCAGGTAAGTCATCCTTCTCAGCAGGTGCGATGGCCATCGACGAATCAACGTTGAGCTGGTTACGTAATCTCGAATGTTCATCTTTGCCCAGGTAGTCGATGCGGGAAATTTTGTTTACCTTCTTGTCCTGGCCACTTACTTTCTCATTGCTACTCTTGTAGAACACTCTAATGTGCATACCCGGCACAATTTCAGTAAGCTGCCAAACGCGACCGTCCTCGCTCTTAAATCTGTAATCGGCCGCCAGGATCCCGCTAAAGATCTCCGGTCCTTCTTTGCCAGGATACTTGATAGTAATTTCGCGAGTGGCATCATCCCTTCCAATTAGCTCGCCAATCACGATATTACCCATAAGAGTACTCTTCTTCTGGGCCACGGCGGATAGAATCGCTCCCCCTAGAATGAGCGCGGTTAATAGCAGAGCTTTCATAAACTTTTCTTCCTCAAGAGTGGTAAGGTCCATGAAGGTCGTTAGTACGTGAGTCTGTCGGGATAAGACTATTTTAGTTTTGGATTTTATTCAACGAATAAACTTGCGATTTGCCGTCTCGGGTGATTCGAGTAACCTGACCGAGCCAGATAGGACGAAGGTCGCTGGAATCGGCTCCGGTGGGCCAACACGAAATCGCCGCGGTCCTTGTCTCATTAAGTTCGCTGGCTCGCGTAACCCTCTGGCGCCGGTAGTTACTTTTTTTCCAGGAAAGCAAAGTCTCAACGGTTTCAACGTCTCAGCTACCGGATATCTAACGAAACGCATACTGGCTGGCGTTGCCCAAACTCACGCAAGGCTGGAAGTCCCAAGTCTTAATAGTAGCGACACTGCAAGTTCGACGGACTTTGCGTTGGCGATAGGCGGGGGAGTTGATGTACGAGTCAATGACCGCATTGCTTTACGCGTTTTCCAGGCGGACTATAATCCAATCTTTCTGAGTGATAGTAACGAACTGGGGTTCGGTAATACGCGGGCTGATAATGTCCGTTTCTCTTTTGGCGTGGTTTTCAAATAATGACACGATCCACGATCTCCGGCATCTCACCGTTCTTTATCGTCGCGGACGTCCCGGCAACGCTCTCGTTCTATAGCGATATGCTGGGTTTTGAAGTTACGTTTCGAGGCCCGGCACCGGACGACGAATTTTTCGGTATTGTCCGCCGTGAGGGGGCGATGATCATGTTCAAGGCGCTGGGCGAGGTCTCGGATGGCAAAGAGGTCACGGTCGAACCGGTTCCAAACTACCACCGTAAACCAGCCTTTAGTTGGGATGCTTATCTCGAGGTTCCTGATCCGGACGCGTTAGCGGCGGAGTTCGCGTCGCGTGGCGTTCATTTCTCAGTGCCTCTAGGAGAAGCTGATGATGGCCTCAGAGGCTTTGTGGTCGAGGACATCGATGGCTATGGGTTGTTTTTCGGTAATTATCGAGCGGTTGCGTGAGATACTTGATTCAGGGAATGAACACTCAAACTATGCAAACGATCTACGAAGCTGCGGGCGGTCTCGACGGGCTGCTGAGATTGGCCCATGCCTGGCACACGCGGGTGCTCGAGGACGAAGTTGTTAGCCATGCATTCAGTCACGGATACCACGAACAGCACACCGAGCGTCTTGCCGCGTACTGGGCGGAGGCACTCGGTGGTCCAACAACGTATTCCGATCGATACGGTGATGAGACGTCCGTCGTGCGGATTCACAGCGGCAACGGTCCTCACGAAGAGATGGACCAGCGAGCAATCGCCTGTTTCGATCAAGCACTACAAGATGCCGGGTTCGACAGCGACGAGCGGCTCAGACGCGTGCTGCACGATTACTTCGCGTGGGCAACCACGACCACGATGTCTCGTTACCATAGCTCCGCCGCCGACGTGCCGAACGATTTGCACATTCCGAAGTGGTCCTGGAACGGACTCGTCAGTGGCGCATAGACAAGAAAGTCCGAATTTGTGCCTTTTTGTGGCTAAAGATTGCGGGTGTTGAAGGTGTCTCCCTGGCGCATGTCTCCGGTATCGTAACCTCTCTTAAACCAGCGCAGCCGTTGCTCTGACGTGCCGTGCGTGAATGAATCAGGAACTACGTACCCGGTAGTTTGCCGCTGGATCTGATCGTCGCCCACAGCACTCGCCGCACGCAACGCCTCCTCGACATCGCCCGCTTCAAGCAAGCCTTGATTCTGAACGTGGCGAGCGAACACTCCCGCAAAGAAGTCAGCCTGCAATTCCAGACGTACAGACAACTGATTCGCCTCAGCCTCACTCATCCTCCGTTGCATCGCGTCGACACGATCGGAAATGCCCAGCAGTTTTTGAACGTGATGACCAACCTCATGAGCAACAACGTATGCCTGTGCGAAATCTCCGGGTGCTTGAAACTCCCGTCGCAGTTGTTCGTAGAAGGCGAGATCGATGTACACCTTCTCATCGCCAGGGCAGTAGAATGGACCAACCGCCGCGCCTGCGAGGCCGCATGCCGAACGCACCTGGTCCGTGAAAAGAACCAGCGTCGGTTCGCGATACTGTCGCCCGTTCTGACGAAACACATCGGTCCAAACATCTTCGGACTTCGCCAGCACCACTGCGACAAATTGTTTCAGTTCTTCCTCTTCAGGATTATTCGGCCGCGAGGTTTGCACCTGCGATGGTGGACTATTCGGCGCCTGCTCCAGGAATTGTCGCGGATCGACGCCAAACACGAGCGCGAGGACCATCAACAACAGTGTTCCCAAACCACCACCGGCTGCAACTCTGCCCGCGGAAAATCCGCGACGATCTTCAATGTTCGTGCTCTGACGTTCACCTCTCCAACGCATACTGTTAGTCCTCCGAGTGATAGCAGTATGGCTGAGAGCCGCGTACGCCCTTGTGTCGTTAGCGTTAAGTTTTAGTCACGCATCAATTTTTCAAGCCGCGCAAAACGCGCCATCATACTCTCGTAAATGCGATCGGTCTTTTCGTGCAGGTGGGCCACTTCCAGCTCGGCTTTGACGTTCACTTCATACTCAATATCCGCGCGGACGCGATCTTTTTCGGCCTGGCGATTCTGACTCACGAGTACAAAGCACGACAGGAAAATTGCCTCTAATGAAACGATCATAGTGAGCAGGCCAAACGGATACGGATCGAATTTCGTGAAGCCGAGCGGCAGTGTATTGAGCAGGATCCAAAAGCCAAACCACGCGCCATTGATGAT
>Ga0070700_100000220_pt1 | contig 31716 bp, 52 predicted proteins | sample KBSK5101metaG_FD_65456 | JGI IMG/M metagenome (GOLD analysis project Ga0070700, IMG submission 65456) | Corn, switchgrass and miscanthus rhizosphere microbial communities from Kellogg Biological Station, Michigan, USA - KBS K5-10-1 metaG | ecosystem: Host-associated > Plants > Roots >...
CCCCCGACGAAGTTCGTGTAGACCGTAGCGACGGTGTTGACGCACTGGAAGTTGTTGCCGCCCGCCACGGACGGAATGGGCGCGTTCACCGTGAGCGTACGAAGCGGGGAGTCGATCCACATCCCCGTGGACATCCCCATTACCCCGCTGAGGAACCGACTCTGGATCGCATCCGCCGCAGCGCTTCCGCCACTGGCGGCAAGCTGCCCGTTGGTGCGCATCTCCATCCTCGGCACGGTCTCGCCCGTGACGAACGCCCCGAACGCCCGGTTGCCCGACGCACCGTAGGCCGAGTAATGCCCGTCTGGCAGCACCATCAGACGCGGCGGCACCCAGTCCTGTGACCAGGTCCCGCCCTTGTTGCGGACACTCAGGAACGCGCCGGTTGTTCCGACGAAATTCCCGTTGCCTGGTAGGTTGACGATTTGCTGGCCGGCGGGCGATCCGGTGATCGGCTGGCCGGTAGCGACCGTGGTGTTCCCATTTGCGAAATAGATGGTAATGCGCTTTTCCTGCCCGTTGACGAAATGGAGGATGGTGGTCGGAGTGGAGTTGTCAGCGACGAAGAATTCGCCCTGGCTGACATCCGGATTCACGTCCCCGTCGGCAAAGGTACGCCACCTGGGAATGATCGACCCGGTCTCCAGCTGCACACCACCGGCAACAGGAATCCAGATATAGGTGTCTGCCGCACCGGTACCCCCCCCGTAGCGACCGGAACGCTTGGTCCAGAAGCGCGGAGATGCATCTCCAGCCGTAATCGCCTGGTGGATGAAGCCGGAACCGTACCCCGTGAACGCCCCACTGTAAATGGTTATGTCGCCGCGGGAGAGTGCGAAGCCGTAGGGGGGGTCTCCCACCTGGTAGAAGTTGAAGTCGTTCGCGCTGGTAACCTTGTTCACCACGCCGGAGGCGAAGAGGTTGCCGGTCACCCAGCTCCCCGTGCTGTAGATGCCCAGTCGCACGCCGGTCGTCCCCGGCCCGCTGTGCTCGAACCGGCATCCCGTGACCTCCACCTGCGCGTAGGAGGTGGAGAACCCCACCACGTCGATCCCAATCAGCGTCGTGCCCTCGATGGAGAGGCCGGAGATCAGGATGTTATTGCCGAAGACACGGACCGCGGTACCACCATCCACTCGCGCCTCGCCGCCGATGATCCGGGTGCTGTTGGCTCCACCCTGGAGTGCCGTCCCAATCAGGTCGAAGGCGTAGACCTTCGTGCGCACCTGGCATTCGATGAAGGTATCGTGGAATGCCCCGATGGTTGCTTCCACGCGATTGCCCACGTCGAACATGGCGTTCGCATCCAGGTCGTTGTTGACCACGTTGACCTGGCGAACATTGGAACGGTCGACATCGAGCATATGCAGGGCCACACCGCCCGTAGTGCCGATCTGCCGCTGCATGGCGAAGCACTCGAACCGGAGGTTGTAGATGCGCGCTCCGCTGGGGTTGGAGAACACGCCCTTGCCGGTGGTGGTCTGCACCAGCAGCGACATCGCCTTGGACGCCCCCTGCCAGCTCACGTTCGGAACGAGCGGGATTTCGTCATCGATCTCGTAGCGCTGGGATGGGATGAAAACCGTGCCTCCACCAGCAGCGGCACAGGCATCGCGCGCCGCCAGAATCGCAACGCGGTTCTCAGTCGGCGTTTTGGTGCTCCCAGCACCGTACGCGTCGATGTCCCACCAGTTACCGCCCTTGCTGTGCCAAATACCGAACTGGGGCTCGGTGAACTCCTGTTCGGCGTTGAGCCGGGCCAGCCTTGCGTCGGGCATGGGTTCATCCTGCTACGGTTACGAGGAGCGATCCATCGGTCCCGACACGGGACGACAATGTGCGCGATGCGCCCGCCACCATCAGGAGGGCGCCGGGATTATCGGGATCTTCCACAAGCTCCGCCTGAATTTGCTCGCTATCAGCCGGGTACCAAAGGTCAGTCGAATACCAGGGAACTCCGTCCGCATCGAAGTAGACCCGAAACGAAGGAGCCGCCGAGCTGCAAGCGTCCCAGTCCGAGCCCGACAAACCGGAGCACGCAGCCCACTCCGTCATGTGGCCTCCCTTCTTCAGGCGACAGAGGCGAAACGGTTGGTGCTCGCCACGAAGGTTGCGACATGGGTACGGAACGCCTCCTCCGCCTCCTTCTCACGCGCCACAACGTAGTCGAGCATCGGCTGGCGAACCTCCTTCGTGAGCGCGGTGGCGCGGTTCAGGAGATCCCTGGCCAGGTCGAAAACAAGCACTTCCGTGTGTGGCTCCGGCAGCTCCAGAACGTCGCCTGCCGCCACCGGCATCTCCGGGACACGCGAGTAGTGGATGCGCACAGACGTGACGCCGTCCAGGTCCGAGGCCACACCGTACAGCCCCCAGTTGCGCACAAACATGCGCGGTGCGAGACCGGAGCTGTAGTCATCCGACGGAACGAGGGTGATGGCCTGGCCCGCCGCCAGGCCCGAGCTGCCAGGGTCCATCACCTCCACCCGGCTCAGGTGCTCCGCACGCGGGACACCCGTGACCTGACCCCGCATCAGCTCCCGCAGGTCGGCCTTGCCGTCGATCAGCGACCCAGTGGCGCAAACTCCAGCCCAGTCGGGGTTGATCGTGGCCGCCAGCGCGAAGAGCTGACGCTGCCGTACTCCTGCGCGCCTGTACAGCGCAGCGCGCGGGGCGGGGAAACTGTTGCCCAGCTCCGCCAGCTCGGAGAGCGCGGCCTTCACAGCCTCCTCGGCGGTCACGTCGGCCTTTCGGGAGCTGGGCCAAGCGGCCCCGTTCCGTAGTCGCGCAGCACGTTCGCGCCGCCCATCTGCAGGAAGAGCCGGTAGCGCTCGGCCTCGGTCTTCCATTCCTCCGCCAGAGCGGCAAGATCGGCGGCCCGCCCGTCCTTGCGGGCCAGGTACATGGCCACGTCCAGGATGGGCAGGTCGTTGAAGTCCTCCACCCAGAGGGGGTCCAGCGTCCCCGCGGGATCTCCCGTGAGCGCCGTGGCCGCACGCGGGCGCGCCGAGACGAAGAAGAACAAGGAGCCCGCCACTGGATCGAGCGCGTTGCCCGCCGAGTAGTAGATCCCTCCCAGCTCGTAGACCGCGGGCCGCACCGGGTCTGCGCCCCGCTGGTCGAAGTCCACCGTGACCACCTCGGTGCCATCGGCCTTCTCGACCCGGTACACCACATTGCAGTCCGGCCTCGGCCACCCGCTGACCGCCCCGTTGAAGCCTACCTCCACCCGGCGCCCGAACACGCGCGGGTTGATGCGGGCGGCCTGCGTGAAGTAGCGCCGGATGCTGCGGTTGACGACGCCCACGATCTCGGCGTCCCCATGCTGGCTGGCACGGTTTAGGATCGACGTGCCGAGCGCCGCCCGGTAGATATCCTGGACGAGGGTGGGCATGTGTCAGCGCGTCCTCACCACCGACCAGGTGCTCGTGCTCTCCTGATCGGCCAGGGCGGCTACGGCGGTCTGCTCCGCGTCCATGGCGTCTTCCTTGAGGTGTCCGAGCTCCCGCGCCACGCCCGCCCTGCCCGCCATCCAGTACGCGAGCCCGGTGACCAGGGCGTCGAGCACGATGTCCGGCAGGGTGATGAGGCTCGCGCGGCCGGTCAGCTCAGGAGGGTTCGGCACCAGGAGCGCCGAGAGACCATCGAACTTTTCCCAGCCATGAAGGGTGCTTAGCCCCAGCTGCAAACGACTGGTGGGGTACAGCTTTCCGCGCAGCAGACAGCAGCTGGGCCAGTAGCGAGCAGCCTCCACGGGGAAGTTGGCGTAAGAAACCAGGCTGACCGGCACCGTGGAGACGGGACCGGTCAGCCTGGTGGTGTACAGCCCCAGCAGCAGGAGATGGTCGGGCATGGCCAATCCCGCGCCCGCGAAGCCAGCCGCAGCGGCAGCATTCACGTCAGCTACCACAAAGGTGTACGGCTCCGCCAGCGCGTCCTCTGACAGCGCCGTCACCTTGCCGGCAAGACGGCGCTGCAGCCGGGAGAGCACCCGCAGGGCCGACGCCTCCGGCACCTTGCGTGAATCGAACGCAGGATGGTAGTCGCGGGACGCGTCGATCACCTCCGCCGCGGTGGCCACGACGAATCAGCCCTTCTTCGCGCCAGCGGTCTTCGACCCGCCCTTGGCCTTGCCCCCGGCCTTGCGGCCAGTGGACTTCGCAGCGACGGGGCGCCGCGCGGCGGGCGAAGACGAAGCAGGCTCGCTCCGCCCCAGCGCACTGACGCCGAGCGTGGCCGCCGGGCCGTCGTTCACGACGCCCACGGCCAACGAACCACCCGTGTCACCTGCCGGGCCCGTGGCCGCGCTCTCCTGCAGCTCGCGGCGGGCCGCCTCGTCCTCCTTGGCCGCGGCCTCCCCCGCCTCCAGCACCTCGTCGCGGTGACGCTCCTGCATCTCCTTCGCGCTGTCCGTGGGGTCGTGGGGCATCTCCTTCATCTCGCCCTCGCGGAACTGCGCGCCCGCCACACCGGTCGGCAGGTAGGGGCCGGTTGCCGCCAGGGCGCTGACCTCGTCCCCCTTGGGCTGGGGAATGCTGCGCTCCGCCCGCTCCAGGTCGGTGAGCGGACGCGCGAGCACGGTGGGGTTGTTCGGGAAGATCGTGCTGTCGGTCACCTCCAGGCGGTCCTCGTGCTCCTCGGCCGGACGACTGTACGCCTCGCTGGACGAGGTGAGGTACGCACCGTCCGAAGGCGAGGCCATCTTCGCCACGTCGGCGTGCGCGGTCACGATGTTGGGCACGCTGCCCTTCTCGCGCTGCTCGCGCTCCAGCCGCTCCTGCGTCTCGACGCTCACCACGGGGTTACCCTCCGTTCCCGTTGGGGTTGATTCCAGCGCACCGAACATGCGCGCCGGGGCCTCTCTGGACTCCTGCTTCAGACGGCGAGCCTCGTCCGCCGCCGCCTCGGCCGTGGGCAACAGCTCGCCCATGTCCACCGATTCAACGATATCCGGCACGCCCGGCTCACCAGAAGGAATGATACGAACAAAACCCATGGCCGCCCCTCCCGTCAATGCCGCATGTCGGGCGGCAGCTCCAGTACCGACTGCCGTACGCCATGCGGCTGGTAGTAGTTGGCCGCGCCGTCCACCAGGTGCTCGAACTCGCGGTCGTTCAGATGGCGGCACCAGTCGTTCTGGCTGTCCACCATTGCGGCGATCATCCGCTCCACGCTCCCACCGTAGCGGGCCGGGTCGATCAGGCAGATGAAGTCCACGAACTTCATGTCGGGCGCCATGTACTCCCGCTTGGGCCCCATCAAAATCATCACCCGGTAGGGGATGTTGCTGCCGTCGCGGTCCCACAGCTCCCACCTGCCCTCGTACTCCACGTCGCGCGGCTGCCCGTTCGCGTCGAACGACGAGCCCCGGCCAGGCACCACCTTCGGATTCCAGCGCAGCTCGAACGTCAGGCGCACGTTGCGCAGGGCGATCTGCACCCCTTCGTCTACGGTCAACTTCCCCCTCCGCGTCGTTGGCGCACCAGACCGCCGTGCTTGCGGCGGTACTCCTCGAAGGGATCTCCTGACGCCGAACTCGCCGCCAGCGCCGCTTCGATTGGGGGCAGCAGCTTTCCACCAGGCATCTCCAGGTGTGGCCCGTCCCCACTGACTCGCCCTAACCCATACCTGCGTGCGTTCTGGTCGAGCCAACGGTACCCGGCTGGCGTGCCCTCCACGTCCAGAGCGTCCCCACCCATATGGTTACTGGTCAACGTCCATGTGATCGGATCACCTGACCTGGACCGGCCCTGCTGAAACAACATCTTCTGCCGCTCGTCGCTGCGCCTGGTCTCGCGCACCGGGAAACGAAACCCGGCACTGTCGGCCCCCGCCGCCAACCGAAGGTACGCCCTCCGCACTTCCGGCTCCAAGCTGTCGAGCGACCGGTCCACCCGCTGCGCGTCAGGCCCGAAGCTGCTGGCCGGGCGATCCAGAACGGCCTGCTCGTACCGATCCAGCGTCAGGCCGTTCGCGAGCGGACCCGCCAAAGCCGAGATCAGGTGCGTGGGTCGGCGCCCGTCCTTCCCAACGCGAGGGCTGTCGTACACTGACCCTCGCGCACCCGAGCGAATGTGCCCCGCCCCCAACACGGACGGGCGTGGCCGCACCACCCGCACCGCCGGCAGGACAGGCAGAGCATCCCCACCCCTCCCCACCTCACGCGACCCGGCAATCCCGAGCAGCCGCAGCAGGCGCTCCCGCAACGGAGGCGGATCACGGTCCACCCTCAAACCCCCAGTGCCCGGTTGATGGGATTGCCCTTCTTGGGCCGCCCTTTGCCCTTCTTGCCCTTGCGACCCTTCTCCTTCTGCTCCACGGCGAAGTAGGCCCGCTCCCCCTTCGCGGAGCCGTACTGCTCCTTCATGGCGGCCATCTTTTTCCGGTTGACTGGCATCGTACCCCCTAGCCCTCCTGTAGTGGCCCAGAACCGCCGTGAACCCACCACCCACCCCCAGGAGCGCACCCGCGCCCTGTTGATCCCCTGAGGGCCACCTACGAGCGCGTGATGGCCTCGGTGGTCGCCGCACTCGGAGCCGTTGCCGTGAGCGCCCCCTGGGCCACCCCCGCCTGCGTGGCCGCGTAGTCGGCGTCGGTGACCCCAGCGTCCGCGTCCAGCTTGGCGAGCAGCGCGTTGTGCTTGGTGACCAGCGCATTCAGGGCCGTCCTCGCCGCGGCTGCGTCGACCACCGCCGCCGTCAGCTTGGTCCTCAGATCAGCCACCTCGGCGCGCAGGAGGTTGAACTGGTCCCCCATCACTGAACTTCCGCAGTTGTTCCAGTGAGCCATCGTGCCCTCCCCTGTGATCCAGCAAACCCCCAGGAGCGGCCCGGCCAGTCGGCTCAGGCCGCTCACCCTGGATCAGGAAGTTGCGTCGAACTGAACGGTCTGGTTCGCGGGCTGACGGGTCACCAGCTCGCGGTAGGTGAAGAGGACCGCCTTGTAGGCGTCGGTGTCGTCCACCGCCTTCAGCACGGTCCCGTCGCGCTGCATGAACTGGATGTCCTCCATCATCATCCAGGTGATGGACGGCATGTGGAGGTAGAAGATGCGCTGGGGCGGCGCGTCCTTGTCCACCATCAGCGGCTTGCCGTCGTACTCGATTGCGCTGAAACCACCCTCCAGCTTCATCGGGTTGGTGAAGCGCACCTGGCTGGTGAGCAGCGCCTCGTACGAGCGCCGGACGGCGTGGCTGGTCACGATCAGGGTCGGCTCGGCCGTTCCGTTGATGTCCGCCTGGTCCATCGCGACCCGCATCCCCGAAAGGCTGACCGCCCCCCCGGCCCCGGTGCCGACCTGCACCAGGTTGGCCTGCCACTCGGGACGCCCCGTCCGCGAGAGCCCCAGGTAGGTGCCGGTCGCCTGGAGGATGCCCGACAGCCCGGTGATCTCGTTGTTGACCGAGGTGCGGCCCACCGCGTCCCCGCGGTAGATCAGGCTGCCCTGGGTTACGGAGACCGCCGCGTTCAGCGTGATCGTGCCGTTGCTGTTCACCTGCGTCACCTGCGCGTACACGTTGTCGGTGGCGATGAACACGTTCATCTTCCGCCGGAACGTCTTGGTCTTGTCGCTGGTGGAGAGCGCCGCGTCGATGTAGGTGAGCCCATAGGGCCGGGTCACGGCGATGGTGGCCGACCCGGCGGAAGTGGTCTGCACCACCCCCAGCACACCACTGCCGTCTCCCCACACCTGGCGCGCCAGGTCCAACTCCAGCCCCTCGCGGGTCGTCCTGAGCGCCGTCTTCAGGGCGTCGGCGTACGCCGCCTTGTTGCCCTGAGTAGCGCTGATGGCGGGACCCGTGATGTACATGAGGCTGTACAGGTACTTCACGTTGCCGAGCGCCTGGTCGAACTCCGCGAAGCCCGGATCGGGCAGCACGACGTTCTCGCCGCGGGCCCCCACGCCCTGGCTCGCATTGGTCTCCAGGGGAAAGATGAACTGACGCCCGTGCGTGGGCTCCTCCTGCCGGATCTGGGACAGCATGTACGTCTTGCGGTTCACCAGGTCCTGGATTTTTTCCGTCAGGGTGTCGTCCTTCAGCAGCGCGTTGATCGTGCTGAGGGCTCCACCCCGGTCGTAGATCACCTGTCGGGCCATGTTCACGTCTCCTGTGCTGGCGGGCCCCTGCCCGCCGGTGGGTTACGTCACAGCCCCGAGAAGTTCATCGACACGAGCCGAAACGGGGTCCGAAGACGCAGCCGCGTTTCTCAGCTGGCGACCCGCGGGAGCCGCGGGAGACGGGGGGCGCCCCGCACCAGGAATGATCCGCTTGCGACCGTTGAGGGCGGCCTTGCGCACGTCCTTGCCACGCTTGACTCGCACCTCCGCCTCCACCTCGCGACGAGTGCCCTGGCGCAGCTTGTCCACGTGCTTCTGCGCGCGCTGCACCGCGGCCACGATGGCCTCGTCCTTGATGCGGTACCCGGTGCCGGCCACGATGCTCGCGCGGATGGCGTCCGCCACGAACTCCTCGGCCAGTTCCCGCCCCGCCTCGTCCAGCTTGAGCCGCTGCGCCGCGGCCTCCGCGAGTCGATTGGCGTGGCGCCCGAAGTCCTTCCGCTCGGACGCCTCCAGGTCCCGCTCCCGCCGGTCGCGTTCGGCGTCCTCCGCCTGCCGCTTGCGGCCCGCCTCGTACTCCCTGCGCTTCTCGGGGTCTTCGATCATCTCGGCCACGGCATCGTACGCGCGCTGGAACAGCTCGGGGTCGTCCAGAGCCATACCGATCAGCGCCTGCTCCCTGCCGCCGCCCTTCTTCTTGTCCTCCAGCTGCGCGATAAAGCCGTCCAGGACCGCCTTGGCGTCCAGCACCTCGGCGCGGTCGGTCTCCACCTCGCCCCTGGCCGCCTCGACCTCGCGGCGCCTGGCCGCGAGATCCTGCGTCTTCACCGTGAGCGCGGCCTGCATGTTCTTGTAGGCCTTCGACAGCTCGGGCGAGGCCTTGATGGTGGCCATCTCCTTCGCCGTAAGCCTGCCGGCCGCCAGGTCGGCGGACGCGTCGTCCTCCTCGCCTTCCTCGTCCTCGTCCAGGTCTTCGTCGTCGGCGTCCCCTTCGGCGCCTTCGTCGTCACCCTGGTCCTCCTCGCCGTCTTCTGCATCCAGATGGTCGTCGTCGTCGTCAGCGGGGGCATTGTCGGCCTGGTCCGCTTCGTCGTCGTCGGTCTGGTTCGCATCGGCATCGGAACCGTCCGTCTCCTGGTCCGCCTTGGACAGCAACGAGTCGACCAGATCGAACTCGTCCTGGGCGGGTGCAGCGTCGGCTCCCTCTTCGCTCGGCTCCATCACATGCCTCTCGTGCGGGGTGAACGTAAGCAAGGGGCCCCCCGTGCGGCTGGTCCTCGCGGATCTTAAGCCGGCGCGCCCTGGAGCGCGGCCAGCTCGGCCATCATCTTGTCCTGCTCACCACTGGCGGGCGCGCCACCCTGGCCCGGCACCTCCAGGCCCGGAATCGCCCCCGCCATGTCAGCCGGCGCCTCGGCCTGCTGCTGCATCAACTGGTCCGGAGGGGCGGCCGGATCGGGCGGAGCCTGGCCACCGGGCGGCGTGCCGCCGTTGGCGATGTTCTTCTCGGCCCGCTTCTGGTCCCTGGCCTGCATCTGTGCCTGCACATGCTGCAGGAACGCCTCCTGCGCAGGCTGGCTCCACTTGCGGTGCGTCCCGGCCTTCAGGATGCGCACGTGCTGGTTCGTATGCGCCTCGTGATTCTGCCACCACTGCACCTCCGGCAGCTGCGCGCCGGGCTCGAACTGGGAGAACAGGTCCTCCTCGTTCAGCGCCTCCTGAACGTCGATGTCCTCCTGGTCGGCAAACGCTTCCAGCCCACCGATGGGCAGCATCCTCGCGAACGCCGCCTTGTCCAGCTCCCTGGTGTCCGGGTCCACGAACAGTGCCGGCATTTGCTGCGCCAGCGAGATCAGCATGGACTGACGCGCCGTCTTGCTCCACGGGAAGCTGCTCTCCGCCACGGGCACCACGTCGACCGCTCCCTCCAGATCGGCGGCCGAGAAGGACCGAACCTGGAACTTACGCCCCGGCCCGGAGATCCGGATCAGCCGGTCGTCGGTGTAGCGGCTCTTGACGATCTGCAGCACGTCGTTGGCGAGGCGCGCCACCACCTCTTCGAGCATCGCCAGGAACGGGCCGAAGTCGGTGTCGTCCGCCTCCTGAAGTTGCAGGAAAGCCACACCCGCCGTAACCCCTGGCGGTGGCGTGCCCTGCGAAACCTGGTGGATGCCACCCACCAGCTGGTAGTCGTCCAGCACTCGCTGGCGCTCCCCGTAGACCGCGCTGGGCAGCGGCTTCAGGTCCATCTGCTCCGGCTTGAAGCCGGGGTTGTACTTCACCACCTCGCCCGGCTCGGTCGTGATCCGGCTCTTCCTGATGCCGCTTCCCTGGGGCACGAGCCACTTGCCACGGATGAAGAGGTTGTGGTGTTCCTTGATCTGGCCGCACAGCTCGTTGTACTCGCGGTTCAGCGGTACCACTGCCTCCATGCTCGCAGCCGCATGGTAGCGCCCCGGGATCACCACGTCCACGATGTGGTGCACCGGGGGCCACACCTGCTCGGGCAGGTCGCCTGGCTCCTCCAGTACCACGTCGTCGTTGCAGGTAACCCAGTAGCGACCCCCCGGATACTCGTCGCTTGGCTTCTCGTGGTGGAAGAGCACCAGCACCTTATCCAGCTCCCTGGCCCGCTCGTCCCTGGGAGAGGCGGTCCGCATGTCGCCGCCCAGGATTCCCGAAAGCGACGATGCGTAGTCACGCAGCTGACTTTCGTCTTCCGGCCGGGGGTGCGGACCCGACCCCTCGAACGCCCTGGGCCAGTTGCGCTGCACAGCCCTCAGGGTCATCGGGTCCCCGACAGTAACCTGATTTACCTCCTCATCGCAGGTAGCGTCTGGGTTTACCCGCACCTGGAAGGGGGACAGGGCTTTCACCCCCACCTCGCCCTCGTCCACCACGTGCGGCTCGGCTCCCTTCTGTGGCCTGCCGTCCTTGCCCAGCTTCGGCTCGCCGTTCTCGTCGCACGGACAGGACACCACCTCGGTGCCGACCTTCATCTTGATGCCGAGCGTGGAGGCGTACCTGGGCACCTCCACATCGACGTACAGCTCCCGAAGCCTGCCGGTCGAAGTGTTCCAGTACGGATAGAGGTATCCGTTGCCGGTGATGATGGCCCAGGACACGCTCTCGCGCAGCCGCCGAGCGAGGCGCAGCTCGATCCACTTTGCCTTCAACACATCCTCCGCGAGCCCCGCGGCCTGCACATCTTCGGGATCGGAGGACGCCGGGTTCACCTGCCAGGCCGGACGGGTCTTCAGGACTTTCGAGAGGAAGGTGCGGAAGAAAGGGAGGCAGAGGTTGATGACCGGACGCTCACGGTAGTCCGGGGCGACCGGCAGCACGAACTCGCCGTTGCGATTGACGTACCACTGCTTGTTGACCAGGAACAGCAGGTTCTCGGTCCAGATCTGGTGCAGGGGGCGCAGAGCCTCCGTCTGCTCGTCCCAGAGCGCCCGTGTGTACCGGGCGTAGGCGCGCTGATCCTCCTCGCTGCGACCAGGACTCTCCGGATAGGCGTCTACCCTGGTTGAGCCCCGGACGGAACCGGGAATGCGGTGATCGACCAGTTCGTCTACGGTGGACAATACCGCCTCTGGGGAAGAAGGAGTGAGCGATTGGGGGGACGTACCGGACCGACCGGGCCGCGAAGGCATCGGGCCGCTACGCACCCCCCCAACCACCCTTCCTTGTCGGGGAAGTTCGCCGGAGCGAACTATGCTACCCTAACGCACCATCACGAATCCAGCAAGTGGTTCACCACCGAACTGTCCACCGATGCACCACCGTCGGCGCGCCTGCGCGCCCGCTGCACCTCATACTCGTGCTCGTCGCTCAGCACCCAGCCCTCCTCCGGTCCGTCCTCCAGAAGGCTCACCTTGCCCTGGCCGCGCTGCGTACCCAGCTGGTACTTCAGGTCCGCTCGCTCACGCTGCAGGTCGCGCAGCTCTCGGGTTAGCCCGTCACGTTCGGCCGCCCATTCGCCGGTTCGCTGATGCACCCGTTGCAGCGCCTCTTCGTAGGTCGTGCGCCACCGCTCATCTTCACGCCGCTGAAACTCCTTCCAGACCTTCACCTCCCACCCCCGCATCGTCCACCCCACGACCATCCCTGCCAACAACAGTCCCGTCGCCACCACTACCGTCAGTAGCACCGCCATCTGCTGCTGGTTCATGGCCCACCTCCTCCTCTATGGGTTCGCACTGAAGCACCCGGTACAGGTTGAGCAGACGTGCCCCCAAGGCCGGGGGCAGCTCCGTCTCCATGAAGACCACGTCCTCATAGCCGAACGCGTCCTCGTACTTCACCAGGTAGAGCATGCGTCACTCCCGCCCCTCGTACCTCTCCTGCAGCTCCTGAAGATGCTGCCTCACCTCCCGGTCGGCGGACGAGATCGCCTCGGGCACGCCCTCGCGCTTCAGGCGCTCCTCCTCCGGCTCCTCCGGCGCGGAGAGGCGCGCCATCACGAAGTACCGCATGGCGGACAGCATGTGCGCCCCTCCGGCAGACTTGTCGTCCAGATCCTCCTTGCGGCTTCCCTCGGGGGTGCGTTTCCACCTCGCGCGGTTCAGCTCCCACACCAGGCGCGATACGGCAAGCGCGTCGTCCCCCATCAGCCAGGTGGACATCAGGTTATCGAACAGGTAGAGCCTCGCCTCGCCCTGTACCGGCCGTGGCCGAAGCACCGCCACGGGCGTCGGCAGCCTGGGATCGGGCGTCAGGTGTTCGATCATGCGGCCGATCCCCGCCTTGCGGGCCTTGAGCCCCTGGTCCAGCGCCACGAAGGCCAAGCGGGTGCCGTTGCTCTGCGCCCAGATGTTCAGCTCCAGCACCGTCTGAGGATCTTCGGTGTCCACGTAGAAGACGAACCAGTCCTCCTCGTTCTCCTCGCGGATACCGTAGATTTCCTTCACCATCGCCCACACTTCCTGGGCGCGCTGGGCGGTGGACTCGTGCTGCGAAAAGTACTCACCGACGATGTAGGTACGCCCGTACGGGTCCTGCGCCCCGAACACCGCGGCGAAGCCGTTGAACCCCGGATCGACCCCTCCCCACCGTTCGTAGTAGCCCGGCACCTTGAAGGCCGGCACCACGTGGATGGCAGGATCGAACATGGGAAACACGCCGCCCGAGCGCGCCTTGTACTTGCCGAAGATGCGGATCAGGCGCGCGATGGGGTCCTTGATCGACCGCGCGAAACGCAGAATCTGCTCGCGGGACAAGTGGGGCACCAGCGAGCGACCCACCCCCAGCTCCCATACCTGCTTGAGCTTCTGACAGCCGCAGTCCTCCACGGAGCAGCGCTGGTCGCGGCCATGCTGCTCGGGCAGGTGGCCGCACTCGCACTCGGGCAGGTACTCGGCCAGGGCGCCCTCGATCACCTCCACGCGCGGGCTGCCGGCGACCCAGGGCAGGTACAGCTCGTCGTACGTCCAGCCGAGCCCGGAGACCGGGGTCTCGGTCATCAGCATGTCGCCGTTGCTGTCGATAAGGCGCGCCGTACCCTCCTCGTAGATGTCGTGCGGGCACTCCTCGTCCAGCCACATGAAGTCCACCGCGCCACCCTGCCAGCCCTCGCGCCCCACCTCGTAGGACACGAAGAACAGCTCGCAGAGCCCCCCGTCGGCGCGGCGGAAGACCGCCCACTTCTCGGTGCGGTTGTACTGGATCAGGTACTTGCGAGGCACCCAGCGGCGGAAGAGACGCTGGGTGGTCCGGAGAAAGAAGTTGTAGTCGGGAAACCCGCACCAGATCGAGTGGTGCGGACGAACCTTCTTGTAGGGATGGGTACCCGTGGCGCGCCAAAGCGCCTCTCGCATCCCGCACGTACTCTTGCCAAAGCGGTTGGCGGCCACCAGCAGGATCTCCTGCTTGTCCGACTGGTGTACCCGAAGCTGCCCGACGTGCGGCGGAAAGCCGCTGTTGAGCGGGTCCTCCTTGGAACTCTTCTCGCGCACCCGCTGAACGCGGGCGAGCCGCTTCAGCTCCTCTGGCGGGAGGTGAGCAGCTACATTGGGAACCTCGGAGAGAAGGCCGCCAGACTTCACACTTCCTCCCGCGGCGGCCAGATTTGCACTCCATGAATCGTGAGCACCCGGAGCCCTGGTCCCTCGACCCCCATCACCGCGCTCCGCAGCCCATCCTCCAGGAACTTGGAATCCAATATCCCCGCATCACACACCGAGAGAAGCGCCGCCTTTGCTCCAGCCGCCCGAGACTCCATCCGGATCTGCGCCCGGATCTCGTCTTCTCGATTCTGCACCAGTCGCCTCAGCGTCTCGCGCGTCACCCGGCGCAGCGACTCCAGCTCATGCGTGGCGGCCGCCAACTGAAGCGCCAGCTCAGACTTGGTGGTGCGCCGACCGACCCTGCTCATTTCGCTTCCACCAGGGAACCCGTGATAGTCCGTTCGTCCACACCAACGATGATGTAGCGAGCACTACCGTTGGCGCAGTTGATGAGCAGGTGGCCCCCCTCCCGCCGCAGCAGCTCAGGATTCGCCCCTTCCAGCAGCTCGCGAGCAACAACGATCTGCTGGGTGAACCGGTCTACGGTGACCCGGCCATCCCCATGGCGAGTGAACGTCGGCTTCTCCATCACGCCTCCCAGGGTGCGGGCTCGTCCACGTACTGCGTGCGTGGGTCTAGGTCGGGCACTGTGACCCGCGGGCGTGGCGGGGTGACCCAGGTAGGGGGTGGCCGCCACTCGGGCCTCGTGGACGTGCTGGGCTGCGCCTCCAGCTTCTCCTGCACCAGCCCCTCCAGGAGGTTCGCCAGCCGGTCGAGCGCGTCCAGCGCCTCGGTCCACCGGTTCTTCACGTTCAGCTTGCGAAGCCGCACACGAAGCTGGCCCAGGAAGCGGATCGCCCACACGTTCAGAATGCCGCGCTCCCACAGCAGCTCCGCGGCGAGCGGCGCCATCCACTCCTCGGGGATGAACACCACGTCCCCGTTCTCGTTCCCGATAATGAACCGCCCATCACCGTTCAGTCCCGCCGTCCAGATGTCTTTCTTGCTGGCGGGCCGCGGGACCAGCATGCCCATCAACGATGGACCCAACCGTGAAACACGGAATACCCCACTCCCCTGCTCGCCAGTTTAGCGTTGCGCATACGGTACTCCGCCGGGGGCCATGCCCAGTATCCCCCCATGCTGGGAACAAAGTACCCACCTTCCGTCTTCGCCCCCACCAGACAGACGCGATAGAGCCACCGCCACCGACACTGCCACGCCCCCAGCCACCACGCAACCCACCCCGCAGCGATTACCATTTCGTCCCTGTCCCAAACTTTGTATGCAATGAACCAACCAACTGGCAGATCCATCCGGCGGAGATCGCTCATCCGTATGCGGCGCACAAACATCGCGCGAACGACCTGCCACGCGGACTCCGAGAACGGTGACATCACCTCTTCTCCTTGCGGCGGTTCTTCTGCTTCCCGCGCTTCGGCTGCAGGGTGATGATGTCGAACTGGTGGTGCGGCTTGCCGTTGCAGATGCCCCAGCGGCCCTTGCGCTCATACCCGCGGCCACACACGGGACACCCTCGCGCGTGATCGTGTGGCATCAAACACCTGCGTGGTACATGCCGTGAAGGCCACGGAGCAATACCCCCTCCTTCACCCGCTCCGCGGAATCGTACCGCCCTGCACCAGGGCCGACGCAGAGCGGCGTAATCCACATGGGGTCCGCGGCATGTGGCAGAATGCGCTTAATGTCAGCGAATGGAACAGTGTAGTCGGTACCGGGAAGCCATACCCGCCCTACTTGGGCCAAATACTCGCTGAAGTCTTCGATCTGCTCCGGCGTGCCCACCCGCACCAACAGGCGCAGTCTCTCGACTACGCCACAAGAAACGGCCTCCAACAACTGCGCACGCACGTCGTCGGGACGGCCGTGGAAATCATCCGGCAGGAACGCCGACAACGAGTATTCCAAATATTCCACTGGGATTACCTCGGCATGGGTTCAACGACCACCGCGCCACACTCCAGCAGAACCAACAGAGCTTCGTTTACGTCACTGCACGCTGGCTCCGTGTCGGGAAAACATCCATCGTACTGAGCGACCAGCACACGCAGAGTTTCCCGCGTGACTGGCTCGCGAGGGTCCAGCATGTGAACGAGGAAGCCTGCATCGGGACCCGGATCAAGACCCTGCATCTCCTCCCGGAAACTCCCGTCGGGATGGTGGGTGTTGCGCCGAAAACCGTGGGCGATCATCTCACTTCGCCTTCTTGGGCGGCACCACGCCCAGATCTGCCTGCGTCAACGCAGAGATCCGCAGCATGTCCGCGATCAGCCTCTCACGCCCTGCGGCAAACGTGTCGGGCAGGGGCTCTATCTTCACGATCTCCACAAACTGCTGTGACACGACTCACCTCCCGAAGTAGATGGCCCAACCGATCCTCGCGTTCAGCAGGACCTGGTCAAGACCAGAAGCGCGGTGGCAGCGCGCAGGGTGCGAGACGACGACGAAGCGGACCAGCCGCAGGAAGCGCCAGATCATGGCATATAGTGGTCGAAGACAACGTCCACGTCCGTCAAGCCCATACGGTACCCCGGCATCTTCCACCGGGCCAGAGGCACCAATCGAAGCTCGCGTCCATCACACAAAGCGAACTCCCCCTGAGTTGCGTTGTACCGACGAATGTCCGGCTTGAGCACGTCCGTCACGATCCGCGCACAGTACTCCACCAGATTCTGACTGGCGACCACGTAAAAGATTACCGGCTTCTCACTCTTCAGCGCCTGACGCAACAGAGCCGTCGTCCGGCCGGTACCGCACTCCTCGCGCTCCAACAGCTCGCTCAGGTAGTCGCGCAAACCCCATATCCTGCCGGCCAGTTCAGTGTCACCCATGAGAGTGGCAGTCGTCTCCAGTGCCTCCGCCACCATTCGCTGGCAATCCCCCGGCCGCTGCTCCATTTGCCGCAGCATGGTGAACGACGCAGTCAGTTGCTGGCGCTCCACCAAAAGGGGCCGGACACTATTGGGGTGGCGACTCACGGCCATTGGACTTTCTCCAGCGCTTCGGTCTGCAGCTTGGGCAGCTGCACAGGAGAGACGCCGAGGTGGACAAGCCCGGCGAACATGAGCCACAGGGCGTCGGACTCGTTGTGGTTACCGCCCTGATAGTCCAACCTCCTCACCGCCTCCGCGAGCGGCAGACCCTTCTCGCAGCTACCCACCCCGGTCGCGAACTTCTTGAGCGTGGTGGGCGGCACCTCCGCCACGGCCAGATCCTCCTCGAAGAGCGCCAGCCGTACCACGCCCCCCATCTCGCCGGTCCCGTGGACCTGGCTGTTCTTCTGCTTGGCCGAGCCGAAGCTGTACCCCTCGATCACCACCAGGTCCGCGCCCGCACAGATCAGCAACACCTCGTCGCGGATCTGTTGCAGGCGTTTCATCCCGAATGTTTTGGGGCGAATGCGACCCACCTCGTACGCTCCACTGTTGGTTGGCTGCGGTGCCTGCCCCGAATCAGGCAGCCACACTTCATCGGAAAGCCATGACGCCCACCCCGTGTCCGTCAGCGAGAGATCCAACCCCACGACTTTCATTTGTACATCCCATGCAAGCGGTGGAGGGTGACAGCCATGTCCGTCGTGACCGCCTCGTCGGCTTCAGCGTACTGCCGGCGCAGAAGCTTGTCTTCGGCGGAGTCGGCTTCGATCAGCGTATCCATCAGCACGCACAGCACAGCAAAGACCGGGGCCTGCCGCGCATGCACAAGCTCGTGCACCACCGTCAGCTCTCGCTCGCGAAGGGTCAATACACCCCACGCTTGCGAAAACCTCACCACCGCAGAGCGGTAGCGGTAGCTGACGTGCGCCTTCGCCACGAAGGCCTCTGTGTGCTCAAACTTGATCTCCAGCGTGTCGACCCACGCAGGAACCAGCCAAAGCCAGTGCTCCACAAGTTCCACCAAAGGGTCGTGCAACGGGTTGGAATCGGCTATGTCCCAGATCACCTGGGGGCGTCCGAAGACGCGGTCCCAGCGGCTCATCCAGCCCCCCGGGCCAAGAACTCGCGCACCGGAATGCGGCGCACCTCTCTCAGCTCGTACTCGACCACCTCGCACCCCTCGGCCCCGGCCGTCTCGACCACCTCGTCCACGGAGCTGTTCCAATGGCTACCGATCATCAGGTGCTTCCTCGTCTCCGCCGAATTCGGCCACAGCTTCCCGCGCGACCCTGTCTCTCCCCGCTTGCCTGGACCCCGGAAGGTGCCGTTCGGCCGCCTGATCCGGTACACCCGGTCCCTCTTCGGCTCCGCCGCCATCGGGCCCCTCCGTATCCTGTTCGAGATCGTACCCCAGCTGCTCGCAGAACATCGCGCAGTCCTCCACGACCTGCGCGAACGCCCGGCCGCGATCCTCCGGCGCTTCGTCGTCCTCGGTGAACAGCTCGAAGAGCAGGGAGCGGATTCCCTTCAGGCGCTGCTTGACGCTCACCCTAGTAACCCCAGGATCGCTCAGGACCCTCGTAAAGAGAGGAGGGCAGGGCTGGATGGCCTCACCCCCCTCTCGTGCGTTTAAAGGCAGGGAGAGGGTGCAGGACTCCAACCTGCTCACCTTCCGCCGGAGCGGCAGCTCGTTTACGCGGGCCGTCTATCCCGCCAGAGCTTTCTCCCTTTCCCTGCCCGGCCAGGAGGGGGAGAAGGGCTTTGCCCCCGTGCTGGTTCCCCCGCCAAGAGTCTCCAGCCCGGCGCCAGGCAGGTTGCCCCGCCCAGCACCCTCCTCCCCCAAATCGGGACGGCGGGACTCGAACCCGCGACCTCCCGCTCCCAAAGCGGGCGCTCTCTCCAACTGAGCTACGTCCAGAACCACTCGCTTGTCCCGGCCCCACCCCTGAGACCACAGGGAAGATCGACTGCCCACCCCCACCTGTCAAGCGGTTCGTGAAGGGGACGGTGCGTCAGAAGGCCCTCTCCGCGGTGTGGCAGACACAGTTACGATCCGCGCAGTGATACGAGACGGGATTCGGAACGTTCAGCCACCCGCCCTTGCGGCACGAGCAGCGCCAGCAAAACTCGGCGACACCTTCCCCGATCACCAGCAGGCGTACGTTGCCGACTCCCCCGCGATCCTCGTGTGCGTGGTCTTTGTGGGTAGGGCGCTCAGCAGTGCTTACGACGACACCCCTGTGGTGATCGTTACAATGCACGCAGGGTGTTCGAGGCTGATTCAAGACCCCTCCCCGTGCGGGATCTGGTCCGGCACGGGCGACTCCTCCACCACCCTCACCTCGCCGTCGAACTCGCCCCAGCTCTTGCGCTCGACCGCGGAGGCGTCGGGCAGGTCCCGCTGCACCGCCTCGGTCAGCATCCGCATCATGTCGCCCAGCGTCGGTGCGAGCGCGGGCATGGCGGCCACGAAGGTGAACTGGATGTCGGGCCCTCCCCCACTGGGGCTCAGGATGATGTGCGAGACCGACAGCAGCATGCCCTTCCGGTCCATCTCCCGCAGGATGTCCCCGAGCGTGGTCTCCAGCGTGTGGACCTGCAGGTCGCTCTCAGCCATTTCGGTCCTCCTGGTGTGCCACCGTCTCCCCCTTCAGTGCCCGGCGCAGACCGTTGAGCAGGATCTGGTTCACCGTCGCCGACTGGGGCACCGAGAAGTTGATGGCCTCCAGGATCGACAGGGCTGCGTGGTGGTGTATGCGCATCTCGTCCAATTCCTGCCGCAGGTGGTCCCGCCCGTCCGCCACGGCCAGCACATCGGTGCCCGCGATGACGACTCTCGGGCAGAGCAGGGCGGCCAGCTCCTCCGAACGGACGCGCAGCACCTCCTCGTGCGCACCGAGCGCGACCGCCCCCGCAGCCGCGCCGTGGTTGAACAAGGCCGCCGCAAGCTGGTCCAAGAACGTCTCGGCCATCATCCCTCCTCCGGTTGCTGGGTGACATCAAGTCCACTCCGGAGGCCCTGGAGGACGAACTGGCGCAGCTCCTCGATCTCCTGCTCCCACTCCTCCGGCACCGGGAGCGCAGAGCGCACGCAGGCTGACACGGCGGCCTCCAGCTCCTTTATCCGCTCGCCCGCGATGAACCGGCGCGGCAGAACGTACGGAAGGGACTGCGTCCGCTGCACCCGCCGGTTCTCCACCACCATCGGCGCGGCAGATGGCGAGTCACGGGGCGCGAAGGTGTTGCCCTCCACCACTAGATCGGGCATGGGGTCCTCACATTTCTCCGAGGCAGGCATCCTTCGCGCCCAGATGGTCGGCGGCTGGAGCAGGTGCGCCACCTCGCGAGCACGAAACTCCACTTGCGTCACGTCAGACTTGCGCGTCTGGTGAAGATGGACCAGCGCCCGCGATAGCGGCGTGTCCACCACCAGCGCGTGGATGCGCTCGTCGTGCTCGCGCTCCATCCCTCTCAGCCTCTCCGCGTTGACTTCCTCCGCCTGCTGAAAAGCGGTCTCCCGCGGGGTCCTTGCTGTCTCCCGTTCCTTCACCTCTCGCGTGCCTTCTGCTTCGGACTCGGGCGTGAGGTGGGCCAGCAACTTGGGAGGAACCGGCGAGACAGGGCACCACACCACCCACCCGACCCTGTCCTTGTCGTAGCGGTCTATCGGGAGGTGATAGGTTTGGGGAAGCCATGGCTTACTGGAGGAAAAATTGGAGTACGCCCTTTCAACGAACCGCAACGAGCCGGGACGCATCGGCTCGCTTCCGTCGCAGTGCCTCGCCTCCTCCTCCAGCCTTTCGGCAGCCCCAACCGTGATAAAGTACTTGGCCATCACCCCTCCTGCGCAGAGGATGCGTACAGCCCCAGGCGGATCATCGCCTTCTTCGCCCCAGCCGGGCTCATCCCTGCCGCTCGGGCGATGCCGCGCAGGGACAGTCCCCCACGAGCCACCAGCTCCTTCAACTTCTCGTCGCTCTTGCCGTAGGGCGAGGGGCGCTCCCCCAGACCCAGGCGCTCCGCCGCCTTCTTCGCCCCCGTGGGGCTCATCCCTACCCGGCGCGCCAACTCCCGCAGCGACAGGGACGCATCCCCCCAGAGCTCCCGCAGCTCTCCGTCCTTGCCGTGCCGCTTCCAGTGCCCGCCGCCCATCGCACTCTCCCGTGCAGGTGAACGAATAGTGAACCGTGCCAACAATCTGCGGGTGTCACAGGGGGATGTCAACCAGCTTGGTTCCGGAGATCCCCTTGCGCGCCCTCGTGTGCGTGTGTACGCGCGTGTGCGTGCGCGTCTCTGACCATACTATGGTATCTGTGGTAGCTTCCTGTATAGACCGGATAGCTGGTCAGGAGCAGCAGAAAGATGTGCAGGAGCTACAGATTCCATGGAAGCTACCGGTATAGACCAGTCGCTAACAGGAAAAAATCTTTTAAACACACTATCCGCGCGCGAGAACAGCACCATGTAAACCATTGCAGGAACGGCGTTTACATGGTGAGGTGGGTCGCCACACGACCCAGGGGGTAGGCCAAACCATCCGGCCGCAACGAGTTACAGCAACTCTGGACAGCGACTCCCTAGGGCGTGCTACGACCCACCCCCCAGACCAGGTGCTGCTGCCGCAACGAGTTAAGCCCTCTCGTCCCGTACGCGCGCGCGAGGGACCCAAATCTGGACGGGGGTACCAGGGAGGGGGTCCAACAGCGGTGTCCCTGTGCAGCAGAATGTATCATTTCCGCGCGCGACCCGGCCGGGGGACCCGACCGCCTACCCGGGGGGCACCCAGGGGGGGTACCCCATCCACCTCACACGTGAGGCGGCGCCTCGCACAGGATTCGTCCTGCTCCTCTATCGATCTCCTTCTTTTGCCCGCGGAGCGGGCCACCATCCAGCATGGCCGCCAACATTTCCCGACACAATCCCAGGTTTACATAAAGCCGCTTATCGGCATTCGACCTGAATCCAGCACCCAATGGGCCAGTGTGTGCAGGTTTGGCACGAGTTGGCAGGCTGTTCCTGTCAGTTCACTGACACCCGCCTGAAATCGCTCTCAGACGCACGAGAACCCGCCGGGTGGCTCCTGACACCTCCAGCGGGTTCCTCGTGGCTCCTGAGTGGGCTAGCGTGCGAATCTCAGGGTGTTCTGTGGGAGAGGGGACAGCTCCTTCGACCAATGGCGTGGTCGCCTACAATGGCGGCGTGCGGGATTTGAACCCGCTCGGATGCGTGACCGGGCCCGATGCCCGTTGATGGCCCTGCGGGCCCCGCATCCTTCCTGGTGGAGAGGTTAGGTTAACCCTCCCCCGCCGCAACCGGGAGACCGACCCCGCGTGCGACTGCGTCCTCGATCCTGCACCACACGCACCGCACGTCCTTGCAGGGTCGTTGCTGCGAGCACGGGGGACGGTTCGCAACGAGCGATTCGGCAACCTGCCTCAATTTCTCATTCATCCCCTGGCCTCCCTCTCCGGCGCTTGCGCCACGACCGGCCGTCCCACGCCCTGTTGCGCGTCCTTCGTGCGTACGGCCACCGCACGGCGCCCAGGGTGTACGACAGCACGCCCAGCCTGCGAGGCGCTCTCCTGCTCATCCTCATGGCCACCATTCCCGCCTTGTCCTCACCAGCGCCACCACGAGGTTGACTGCGATCACCACCAGTGCGATTGCCACTCCGAACATGTGTCTACCCCCTCGCCTTTCCCAGGCCGTGCGCGGCCTGCTCCACCACCACCATCGACCCGTCCACCACCTCCCCGCCAGCCGGCAAGACAAGGCCCTGCCTCGACTGCGCCACTTGCAGCGCCCAGGCGCGCACCTCTTCCGGGTTGTCCCGCACGTAGGCCGCTGCCTCGCTCCACGTGAGGCCCCGGCTAGCCATGAGGCTTACCGCCGCCTGCAGCTGCACGTCCGTCAACTCCTCTTCGTGCCTCACCACCGCGTCGATCTTCTGCACCACCGGCCCCAGGCCTCGCGCCATGATTTCTCTCACCGCGCCCAGCGCGACCGTACCGTTCTTGTTGTCCATCAGGTCCACCAGTCTGCGCTGCGCCCTCGGCAGGAGCTCACTCCAGTCCTGCATTCGGTTCTGCGTGCCCCTCAAGAATTGCTCATAGGCCTCGCGGATGACCTTGCGTTCCTTCAGCCAGCGCGAGCCTGTTCCTGGCGCGAGCCCCACGTCCACCGCCGCCGATTTCGCGTTGCCTCCGTTCATGCAGAGTGCCGCCACGAAGGCCACGTCCACAGGCCGAAGCCTGCCCTCCGAGGCCGCCTGGCGCTTCTTCGCCGCTCTCTTCCGCATGACGGCCAGCGCCCGGCCGCTGACCCTTCCAGCTCGCCTAAACTTGTCCACCACAACGATTTGTGGCTGCTGTCCAGTGTCGTCCATGTGATCAATCTCTTGCGGCAGGATCGTGCATGGTGTATGATGTTGCCCAGGACGCCGGTTGCCCCGGCGCTTCCTGCCCAAGACACCCGCCACCTTCCGGAGGTTCCCCCCATGCTCGAAGACCAACGCACGGAGCACCCGCTCACGAACGGATTCCAGATCGGAAACGACGTTCTCCTGGTGACCGCCCATCGGCGGCCCGGTGGCCGATGGGTGGTCACGCTGGACACGACGGGCTTCGACGCCGAGTCGAGTGACGGTGAGGGCGTGCCGATCCTGAGCCTGTACGTGAACGACGGCCTCGTGTGGGACGAGACCACCCCGAACGGAATGGAGGACTGACCCCATGTACCAGACCACCATCACCACCAGCCGCGCCGCCAACGGCCTGCACCGGCTGGCGCACGTCCACGCGAGCCGCGCCGTGCGGCTGCACTGTTCCGTCCACCGCACCGCGTGGCAGAAGCGGGCGGCCGAGCGGCTGACCCGCTACCCGTCGTCCCTGTCCTCGCTTCTTCGGGCGCGGGTTGCGGAGAACCTGCTGGCGTCTGCGCACGCGCGGCTCGCGGCCTACTCCACTCGTTTGCTGCGCGAGCGCGAGGCTGTTTCGTTTCAGGGCGAACGCCTCATGTCCGCCCCGGAGTTGACCGCGGCCCTGTCTACCCTGTGGAGCTTCGGCTCCCACGACGTGCGGTGATCATCATGGAAACCACCTATTTCCCGACCGACGGCCCTGCGGCGCCGTATCCCGTTCAGCACAGGCTCACCAGCCTCGTGCAGCGCAAACGAGCCAACGGCAAGCGCTCCGGCGCCTGGATCAAACCGCTTCGCCGCCTCGCGGTCAACCTCCGCGACGGGTTCCGCTGCACGTGGTGCGAGCGTGACCTGCACGGCGCACACCCCCGCCACGTGCAGCTCGATCACCTCACCCCCAAGATCGAGGGCGGCTCGCACGACGCGTCCAACCTCGTAACGGCCTGCATCAACTGCAACAGCCGCCGCCAGGACATGCCCTGGCGCGAGTGGGCGAAGCTCTTCCCCGGATCGGTCCGGCGCGTCGAGAACCGGCGCCGCCGCTCTCTCGCCCGCTACATCCGCCTTGCCCGCGCGCTCCGCGCCCCGGAAACCACTTCTACCGCAGGGAGCTGACCATGCCTCGCTTCGACTGGCATTACAACGATTGCGACCAGCGCGCCTGTGTCTACACGACCGCACCAGACCCGGCCCTGCCGGGTGAAGTGATGGAGGAGTTGCGGGTTCTCGACATTTACGTTTCGGAAGCAATCTCGCCGGAAACAGCCGAAACTCTGGCGCAGCAGATTGCGGTGCTGCTGGAGGAGATGACCCCATGAGGCGCTACCTGCCGCTGGCGCTGGGGCTCGCCTGGAGTATCGCGCTGCGCGACGGGGACGGACGCGTCGGCACGTTGGGCGTGTGCGACTTGGAGCCACTGGCGCACCCTGGTCGCGGTGCCTGGGTGGAGGACGCGCGCGGAGTGGTGGTGGCCCGCTTCGGCACTCCGGCCGAGGCGGTAGCGTGGGTCAACGATGTCTGCGCGGGAGACTTCTGACATGAGCGCTTTGCTGGAAGGCTGCTACCTGACGGAGGGACCGCACGGCTGGCCCGCCCAGATGCAGGTGGCCGAGCTGGACGGCCCGTTCCTCATCGGCTGGCGTGACTGCGACTGGTGTCGGAAGTGGCGCGCCGCTGACTACGGAGTCACGTGTCGTTTCGGCAAGACGCAGGATCGCGCCGAAGGTTACACGGACGAAGGCCGTCGGGAGGCAAATGTCTGTACTCCCTGTCTGCTTCGCGAGCTGGCCCGGCCCTGCTGCGTCCGCGAACCCGAAAACACCAACTGCGCGGGAGACTTCTGATGCGCCGCAAGCCTCGGCCACTCTTTCACCCGGACCCACCGCCGGCCTTCCCGGCGGGCGGGATCTATCGGGGCAACCCCTGCGTGATCCGCTGTCTTCTGGTGCGTGAGCACACGGGGCGCTCGCGCCCCTTCACCAGACGCTTCGCGGAATTCGGCCATGTGGCAGCATGGCTGCGCGAGCAACGCGCCGATCATCGCATTGTTCACCGGGCGACGGATAGTCCCACCTGAAGAGTGCTCGGTGGCTCCGAGCCGAAACGGGTTGAAGTCTAACCCGTTGTGGGAAGCCAAGTTAGAGAGACACCTTGCGCAATCCTGACTGGCGGGTGTATCTTTCTCTCCACGAACACCGCCGGACTGGCGGACGCAGGACGCGGCTGAAGCAGGCAGGGCCCCGCCTTGATCGGGAGTCGCACGGGGCAGGCAGGGAAGGGCGCACGCGGCCGGATTATCTCCGGGATGGACAGCGAGCCCTACGCTGATTGACAGATCAGATTCGCGAGCGACCGGGCAACGCCTGGCGCGCGGCCCCGCTGGGAAGCGGCGCCAGAATCGAATGGGTCATGGGAAACAGGGCCGCGCCGAAGGTGCGCACGGCGAGGCGAGAACACGCCCCGCCATTCCCCGTTCGATCCGGGGGCGGCCCTATCTGGGGAGACGCTGGCTTGGAGCAGCAGGGCGAGCGTGCGTCGTTGGGCGCCACGGAGCGGGTCCAAACCGCGCTGTGTCATCCGGAGGCCGGGGAACTGGCCCAAGAGCGAGTTTCCGGTATGCGCCCGACCGTCTTCCCACCCCTCCCCAACGGTCCCTTATCCCCCTCACGCAGAAGAGGAAGTATGCATCGCCAGTTCGTGACTGAGAGCGTCACCGTCCGCGGCTGGATCGCGGGTCGCATGTGGTGGCCCACGGGGGCTCCGGCCACCCTGTTCCGTCATGCGAAGATCAACCCGAACGCAGGCATGGTGCGGCTGGCGACCGACCCGCACCCTGACCTGCGTTCCGCGTTGGCGGCCATACTGGAAACGGGAGACCTGCAGCACGTGGGGTTCCTGCCGGAAACCCTGCAAATCACCGTGGTTCGCCGTCGGGTGGGGACAGGCCGGACTGTCGAGCGGCGCGAGCGCACATGGACGGTGCGCGGCAGGTGCTGGGAAACCGACGACGTATTCTGCACCGCAGACCTGGTTGCCGCCGTGGAGGACTGCGAAGAGACCTCTTCCGAGGAGCTGGCTTGACAATGTGCCCTCACCCGTGGGCGAACCTGGGGGTCGCCCTGCTCGCGATTGGTGCAGGGCTGATCGCAATTGCGGTCGGCATCATGCTGGTGCGCATCGCTGTTAAGTGAACCGGGCGTGCAGGATGTTGGGGCCGTGCGACCCGGCCCCCGCCCCCTTGATCGTGCAGTACCCTTTCCGACACCCCTCCGTGGAGGCACACCAATGAACGTCAAGGGCATTCCCGACGTGTACGACCTGAAGAAGATCGCGGCCGAGCTCCAGGTACAGCTCTACAACCTGCGGCGCGAGCGCAACGATTCGCTCTCGTTCGTGCTGCGCCCCCTGGACCGGGACCGCTGGCGGCGCAAGTCCGCGTCTCCGGTACGCTCGCGCCGGATCTGGGCCGTGTGCTTCCACGGGCACTACGCGTTCATGCGCCGGGTGTTCGAGCTGAATCCGAGCGCAGAGATCCGTACCAGCATGGCCCGCTACCTGGGACAGGTGGACTTCGAGCGCAAGGCGCTCGGCGTGGGCGAGCGCAACATCGGCAACCCCTACAACCCCGTGTCGCTGGAGGGTGCGTGCTTCTGTGGTGGTGCAGCAGCAGGAGGAATCGTGATGCCCGAAGAGACGCCGTGGTCTGACTGCAAGGTGGCATACGGGATCGATGACGCTGACCGCTTCTGGCGCTGGATCGACAGGGGAACGCTCTCTCTTCCGGATGGCTGGGAGGCGTGCGAAACGGACTGTGCGGGCGCACGCTGTGTGGCTGTGTTCCGGGTGGACGGCTACCCGACGTACGAGGATGGCGAGCGAGTGAGGAAGCGGCTTGCGGAGTTGGAGCGCAAGCGGTAGGCGAAACCATCTGCCCCCATACGGTGGGGCAGATGGTCGCGGAGGGGTTGACCGCCCCCGCCTGAAGATGCCAGGTCGCACCCCTGAACGCCCACAGGAGAACCCGCCATGCCGCTGCATTGGGACGTATCCAAGGTCCGGGACAAGGACACGCTGTGCTTCCGCCCCGGAGACGCCGCCTACCACGAGGACCCGAACGGCAAGTACCTGAAGTCGATGACGCTGGCGCTGGTGAGCGCCTTGGGCTGGGCGGGCATCGGCAGTGAGATCACCAGCGCCAACGCAGAGGAGCTGGCCGTCCGCGTGGCCTTCTACCAGCAGTTGAACGGCGCGCTGCTGTGGCGAGGTTCCGGCGAGCCGTGGCGGGTGACGGCAGAGGACGTGCTTCGCCATGTGGGACTGTGGGCCTCGTGGGGGTTCAAGAAGGAGGCGCGACCCGCGTGGCTGAAGCGGATCGCGGAGGCCTGGGCGTCATCCGAGCGCAGCGGGCACCTCGCGCTGGAGTTCGAGGAGGCACGCCGGAAGCTGGCGGAGGTGGGCTGACAGGCGAAACGGCAGGGGGCCCACACCCCCTGTCGTCGGGCAAGGGCTGACCGGCTTGTCCCTGATGATGCCACGGTCAATTGGACCCCCGACGCCGGAGAGGCCTCACATGCGCGATTACCAGCCCGTCGTCTCCGCTCGCCCCGCCGCTCGCAAGGACGGGCGGATCTATGCCGACAAGCGCCGGATCGTCCAGGCGCACAACGGTGCCCGCCTCGTGGTGAGCGAGAAGGCCGTGCGCCGCTGGAAGGACTACGCTCGGAGAGCGTGCCGGTGACGGGCGCAGATGCGCGGGCGGCTGCCACCGCCGCGGGGCGAGAGCACGCCCGTGCCGCTGGTCGCCCTCCTGCACCCTGGCTCCAGTCGGACCTGGACGCGGCGAACGCCGAATACCATCGGTTTTGCCGCGAGCACAAGATCGGGCCGTACGGTAACGAGCCCATGCTGCCATCTTCGCGCAGAGGCGACCGATGACCGCCACCATGAAGCACAGGATGGATGAGGATCAGGATGGGGACTTCGTGACAGAGTGCCCCGTGTGCGAAGTGTTCGTGATCGTTTCGCGAGACGGGAAGCTGCGGACGAACCGCTGCCCCCACCTCTTCAACGTGGTGCGGGATGGCACGGGGTACGCCGCCAACTTCCGTCCCGGCGGTCACATCCAGTGAACCACCCTCCCGGCGCACGGGTCTCACCCCGGCGCCGGCTTTTTCGCATCACCGTCACCCCCCCCCGCCAATCAGGAGCTGCACATGGTGAACCCGTATCTCTCGCCGGAAGAGGTGTTCAATCTGGCGCTGGACAAGCTGGTCGAGGCCTACAGGCGAGGCCCAGCCACCACCGACGTGGAAGCTGCGCAGTTCGCCCTGCGCGAGACGTACTGGCTCGTCACCGATCCCGACAAGGGAAGAGGGAGGTTCTGATGGAAGCGCCCTACAAGCAGGTGCTGCTCGCGCCCGCCTTCGCCTGCGAGAGCGACCGGGCCCACAGGTGCTACTCGTACCAGACACGCGAAATGCTGGAGACGCGCGCCGCCGCGGGGGGAGGCCTTCTCTGCGCCAACCCCTTCTGCATGAGCTATCACGCCGTACTGAGCTTCGGGTCGGACGCGAGCCCACCGACCGAGTCGGTGCGACCCACGCTCTTCTCCGAGCTGGTGAAGGCGCTGGCGGCGCAGCGCGAGTACGACTCCGCGCACGGGCGCTGCACTCGCACGGAGGGCGGACCCACGCCGCAGCAGCACGCGGACCTGGAGGAAGCGGCCCGGCAGCTGGCCGTGGCCGAAGAGCGCTTCGAGCAGGCCCTGGTTCGATTCATCCACGACACACCAGAAGCGAGGGTCGCATGAGCGGCGAGTTCCAACTTCACGAAGAAAGAGGCATGCTGCTGCGCGCATCCCTGCCGCGTCAGCAGGAGGGCGAGGCGCTGCACCGGATCGTGCTGGTCGAGCGCCCGCTGGGTGCCCACCGTTGGGTGGTCTGGTTCCAGATCCGGCGCGAGGACACCTACGGAGAGCCCACGGTCGACACCTACTTCACGGAGGGCGCGTATTGCTCGACCCGCGAAGAGGGGGACGAAGCGTTCGAGCGCAGGCTGCGCCGGGGCTACACGGAAGACCTGAGCCTCGGCACGGGAGAAGCCGCGAAGCGCACGGTGCTGTTCGATGACGGCAACGGGACCGTGCTCTCCCGCCTGCGGGGCAACGCGCCGATGCAGGACGGTATCTGGCTGGAGCTGGGCCCAAGCAAGTGTCCGTACGTTCACCGCCTGAGCGACGTGGCGGTGGACGGTCTGGCGAACGCTCTCGGGGCGCTGGCCCGCGCTACGTTACCGCCAATAGTCGAGGAGCCCTCGCCTCCGTGCTACAACGAGCACGCTTCGGGTGCGGTGTGTATGCGTCCGCGTGGACACGAGGGGCGACACCTATCGCACACGATGCACCTCAGTTGGGGGGACTGAGCATGAGCAACCAGCAGCGAGTGCCCGTGCACACCCTGGAGCCCGGCACGCCCTTCACCTACGCGGGCCGCAGGGGCACAGTCTTGCGGATCGGGCGCGGTGCAGTGGTGGTGCGCATCCAGAAGCCGCGCATCCACTGCCGCGAGTTCGTGCCCAAGACGGGCAAGAACACCGGCAAGATGGTGCTGGTGATGGACGAGTACGAGACGATCCCCTGGGCGCACGATGCGCCCGTCACGCCAGTCGTGGAGGAAAATTGATGTATCGCGTCAAGCGGGGATTCCGCCCCTCGTTCTCCGGCGCTTTCGGCAACGGAAGCGATGTGCGGTCGGAGTTTGAAACCACCGAGTTGCAAGACAGCGAGATCCTCTACGCCGAGTACGACGTAGAGTTTTACAACGGTTCTGCCGTCGTGCTCTTCCTCCGTGACGGGAAGCTCTACGAAGTACACGGATCGCACTGCTCCTGCTACGGATTGGAGGGGCAATGGGAACCCGAAGAGACAACGTTGGAAGTTCTGCTCCGGCGCCCGATGGGGGGTCGCATGTCGATCCCTGCGGCGGTGCTGGGCCAAATCGTTCAGGAGTAAAGCCCGATGCGAGCGATGCGACTGACCGTGGACCTGAACGGCGAGGGCTGGACCCCCGACACCATGCGCATCTTCAAGGCGCGGGTGCGGAAGCTGGTGGAGAAGCACATGATGGCGGGTGGAATCGTGGATGTGCTCTTTCCCCCCAATCTGTCGAGGATGGACGTTGGCATGCCCACCGTCGGTTTCGTCGTGAAGGTGGAGGAGGCGAAGGACCGGTGCTTCCACTGCGGCGAGCAGTGGGAGGACCACCGGCCGGACACGCGGCGCGGTACGAGCCCCTTCTGTCGTGGGTACGCCGCCCGCTATCTGAGCATGCTGACGGAGCTGGAGCGTCAGGAGCGGCAGGCCACGCAGGAGTCGCGCGAGTCGCCCGACCTGTCCCAGGGGTAGAGCCGGGTGCTCTCGCACGTTTGAGGCGATCCTCGAACGTCTAGGAAGGAAGGATAGCATGGCAAAGCAGCAGGTATCGGACGAGTTCACGATGAACTATCCGCACCCGTATCAGGAGAGATCGCCAGAGAAGTGTGAATGCGGACGCAGTCGTGCTGCGCATGAGTACGCGGATCTACTCAACTCGTTGTCGGCGGACCGTTTCGAGTCCGTCGTTCTGCTAACTCGAATCTGAACGAATGGAGATCGGGAAACATGGCTGCCAACCTGGACCAGGACCTGGAGACGGGCGTCGGCACGGTGTTCAGCGTGCGCGAGAGCATGTGGCACCGCGACGGGCACGTGCTCACCGAGGCGCCCACGCTGAAGAAGGCGCTGAAGCTGGCGGGACACAACTTCCAGGTGGACCTGCAGGAAATCTTCTTCCGCAAGCCCGCGAGCCGGGGCGACACGGTCGACGTGAAGCTGCCCAACCACCGGGCAGTGGTGCGGACTGACCGCCACGTGCCGCTCGGCGTGGTCGGCAACGAGTACCACGTGGTGCAGAACGCGGAGGCCTTCGCCATCCTGGAGCCGTTGCTGGACGCGGGGCTGGTGCAGCTGGAGACCGGCGGGACGCTCCGCGGCGGGCAGGACGTGTGGATGCAGGTACGGCTGAACATCGACCACCCGGTGGTGCAGCGGGTGCAGGAGGAGCTCGGTGTGCGCCCGCTCGTGTTCGTGTACAACAACCACACCGGCAGCCGGAAGCTGACCATCAAGGAGGCACTGGAGCGGATCGTGTGCGGGAACACCCTGGAGATCGCGCTGCGCCAGGGCGGGCGCCGCGAGTCGGTGCGCCACACATCGGGCGCGAAGGTGCGGCTGGTGGACGCTGCGCAGCGCATGTTCAGCAACCTGACGGACCGGCACGTGGAGGCGGCCCGCCAGTTCATG
>Ga0070700_100000222_pt1 | contig 31618 bp, 24 predicted proteins | sample KBSK5101metaG_FD_65456 | JGI IMG/M metagenome (GOLD analysis project Ga0070700, IMG submission 65456) | Corn, switchgrass and miscanthus rhizosphere microbial communities from Kellogg Biological Station, Michigan, USA - KBS K5-10-1 metaG | ecosystem: Host-associated > Plants > Roots >...
GTCATATTCCTCTACCAGGTAGTTTTTGAACGCAGAGCCTAGCGGCAGCGTGCTAATTTGCGTCTGCGCCTTTAGATTTGCGTCGAAGATATTGCTGAAATAGACAGTGGGTTGGTCTAAGCTTGAGGCGCAGTAGATTTTGAATGTCGCCAGGTTCGGACGAGTCGCTATGGGCGCGCTTTCAGTCCGGGCGGGAATGATTGCAGCAGACACTACCAAAGAAGCGCACAGCAACCAGAAAATTGATTTAACGACGGTTCGTTGGGAAGTGTTTCGAGGAACCATGGATTATCTTCTCCGGGTTTGGTCTTTACATTGTGCGATCGCGGCTGCCTGCAATCCCAATTCGCCGCCGATGAGGACCGCGATCAGGCGAACGTCTCCGGCTACCCTTGCAGAAGTGAGGTCGAGCTTTCCATCAACGCGACATGGCCTCTTCAGCCTATGAGGCTCTTTGTCAGCTGCATCGGCGTAAACTGTACGCTGCTTTGCGTCCGTGCAAAACTCTCCGAAGTGAGCACGGCGAAGCCTTACGTCGCCATGTATTTGAGCCTCATCTAATCTAAAATCGTCTTCGATGTCGGCCTGAGTGCAAGACAAACTGCCGTATACAGTGGCATTCATGAGGCTGAAGCAGCCAGCCACGCGCAAATTGGTAAAATCGGCAACAACTGGCGGACTACTTTGAGGCTCCGTATCCGAGCGTCGATTTTTTCGGCGAAGCTTATGGTCTGTCTCGGAGCCGATAACGACCTCATTCAATATGAGCGCCCCTTCGACGCGCGCATCCGCGAGGTTCAGCTTTTGAAAGCGACAGCCGGTGAAATTAACTCCTCGCTCAAAACGCGCCCCACAGAAATTAACTTCAGCGGTGCACACCAGGTTTTGAACCTCGATCGGCTTTAGGAACTTCACTCCTTTCAGATTCACTTCATCTGAAATATAACGGTCCTTAAAGTCGAGCGGCTTTCCTGTTTGAAGAAGATTGGTTAACTCTTCTATCGTCAGCTTATCGTTTCGATTTGTGTTACTGTCTTCACTGACAAGCGGCGCATCAGACACTGGATTCAAGTCTGCGAAGTCCTTGGGCATTGGTGACCTCCTCACTGCAGTAGGCTAGTGCGCGAGCAATTCAGAGTTCAGATCCCACCAAAACAGCAGAACCTGAGGTTGGAGTAGGTACTTACTTAGTCCGAAGAGAGAAGAACGGTATTGCATGTCGGTGCTGAATTGTGGAGTACAGTGTCTAATTTGTTGAAAGAGACATTGGTAGCGCATACGGGACTCGAACCCGTGGTCTCTGCCTTGAGAGGGCAGCGTGTTAGCCGACTACACCAATGCGCCGTAGTGGACTGGAATTATAGGTGCCGCGAGGCGCTGTTCGCAAGTTCACCGCGTTAGAACCGGTAAATAAGCCTTCCAAGGCCCAACGGCGTCGCCGTATTGCTTCGACATTACGCGAACAATCTGCCCAATGTGGCTGAGATCGTGGACGACCCAGGCCGCGAGCAGTTGGCTAAGTGTAACCGGGCCGAGTTCCGGATGGAGGCCTCGTTTGTCCAACAGTTCTGGTGTCAAATTCAACTCGTCCAACTGTCGCAAACTCTCCGCACGCAAGCGTGAAAACGTCGCCATGAGTTCCCCAATCGATTTGCCGCTCGACTTTTCGAACATCGCCTCGCGATTGAACGGCGTGAACGCGCGGCTTTCACCATCCTCCAGAATGATTCGAGCGCGCGGAATCCAGTCCGTTTCTTCTCCGTGAATCAGATGGCCCACTACGTCGTAAGGGCTCCAGGTGTCCGGACCTTCGTTGGTCGTCAGCCACGGTTCGGGAAGATCCTGTAGCAGGAGATTCAAGGTCGAAGGCGTGCGCCGCAAAATATCTCTCACGTGTTCGAGTTCCAGTTTCATGGTTGCACTAAAAATAAACCCAAATTTGCTATACTGCACGCGCTTGAACGCTAGCTGATCCCCACGAACGCGATACTGACCTGTCGTCTATGCCAAAACACGGAGTTGTTGGCGACTTTTCATCCTTCAAACGGAACTTGCTATGAAGATTGTTGTCTTGCGGGAGACACAAGAGGGTGAAGCACGCGTCGCACTCATGCCCGAGTCAGTCAAGAAACTCGTCGGGCTCGGAGCGTCTGTTCACGTTGAAAGTCGCGCCGGCCTGAATGCCGCACGCACGGATGATGAGTATCGCGAAGCCGGCGCTGAAGTATCCGGCGATCGAGAAGCCTTGCTGGCTGACGCTGACGTTCTCGCCGTCGTGAACCGACCAACCGCCAACGATTTTGGGCGCTTGAAAAAAGGCGCGGTCGTAATCGGATTCCTCCGGCCACTCGACGAACCTGCCGCGCTTGTATCCGCACTCGATCGCGGTGTCACCACTTTCTCAGTCGAACTAATTCCACGCATCACGCGCGCACAGGCGATGGATGCGCTTTCGTCGATGGCAACCGTTGCCGGTTACAAAGCCGTCTTGATTGGCGCGGCGCACATCCCGCGGATGTTTCCGTTATTGATGACTGCTGCCGGAACTGTGCCGCCGGCGCGCGTCCTCGTGCTTGGCGCCGGCGTCGCCGGACTGCAAGCGATCGCAACTGCGCGGCGTTTGGGCGCGGTTGTCGAAGGTTATGACGTGCGCGCAGCGGCGGGCGAACAAGTCAGATCACTTGGCGCAACGTTCCTCGAAGTCGATCTCGGCGGGATCAAGACGGAAGACGCGGGTGGTTACGCGGTTGAACTTTCCGAAGAGGCGATGAATCGTGGCCGCGCGTTGATTGCTGAACACGCGAAGACCGCGGATGTGATCGTCACCACCGCGCAGGTGCCGGGCCGGCGCGCGCCGTTGCTGATCACGAAAGAAGCAGTCGACGGCATGAAGCGGGGCTCGATTGTCATCGACCTCGCGGGCTCGACCGGCGGCAACTGCGCGTTGAGCCAGGCTGACGTAACGGTTGAACGCGACGGCGTGACGATCCTCGCGCCGACAAATCTGGCGGCCACTGTGCCGGTCCACGCCAGCCAGCTTTACTCGCGCAACATCACTTCGTTCCTGTCGTTGCTGATCAAAGACGGACAGTTACAGATCGACATGAAGGACGACGTAGTTGGACCATCGTGCGTGACACATAACGGCGAAGTTGTGAACCAGCGCGTCGCCGCTGCACTACAAGCTCAACCAGGGTAGGACCAATCGATGTCAGCAGAAACTCTAATCTCCGCACTCTACGTCTTCGCGCTCGCAGCGTTCCTGGGTTACCAGGTGATCTCGCGCGTGCCGCCGCTGCTGCACACGCCGCTGATGTCGGCGACGAATGCGATTTCGGGTATCTCTTTAGTCGGTTCGATTGTGACCGCCGGCGCGCGATACAACACGGTCAGCACGATCCTCGGTTTCATCGCAGTGGTTTGCTCGACTACAAACGTCGTCGGTGGTTTCGTGATCACCGATCGCATGTTGAAGATGTTCCGCCGAAAAGAACTAGTGAAGAAGGACTAAAGCCGCGGATTTTCACGAATAAACACGGATCTGAGAACAATCCGTATTCATGCGAACCTACTTCATCGAATTCAGCTATTTGCTCGCTTCAATCTCGTTCATTCTCGGATTGAAGGGCCTGAGCCATCCCGAAACCGCGAAACGCGGGATGCATCTCGCCGAGTTTGGCATGCTGATGGCCATCATCGGCACGTTGATGCATCTCGAGATCGTCACGTACGTGTGGATTATCGCCGGACTCGCGATCGGATCAATCGTCGGACTCGCGATGGGTGTTTGGGTGCCGATGACGGCAATGCCGCAACGAACCGCGCTCTCACACGCGTTTGGCGCTTTTGCCGCAGCACTTGTAGGTATTTCGGAATTCTACAGAGAAGGCGGTCATCTCCAGAACAGATTCATGATGGGAGCGCTCGGCTTCGAAGTCATGCTGGGCGCACTCACGACTACCGGCAGCCTGCTCGCGTTCGCAAAACTTCAAGGACTCGTGCGCGGCACGCCGATGACTTACAAGGGCCAGAACATCTTCAACATGGCTCTGCTTGCGGTGACCATCGGCATCTTCGTTTATCTGATCGTAGTGCCGGGTTCGATGCCGCTGTTCTTCACGATGGTCGGACTGGCGTTCATATTTGGATTGTTGCTGGTGATGCCGATCGGATCGGCAGACATGCCGGTAGTGATGTCTCTGCTGAACTCTTACGCCGGCCTGGCTTCGGCAGCAACAGGTTTCGTGCTGTCAAACAAAGTGCTGATCATAGCGGGCACACTCGATGGCTTCTCGGGTTTCATACTTTCGATACTGATGTGCCGCGCGATGAATCGCTCGATGACCAACGTCCTGTTTGGTGCTTTCGGAAGCGCGGCGACAGCCGCAGCTGGAGGCGAACAAGACGGATCGATGCGCGAAGTCGGTCTCGAAGACATTGCCACACAACTCGCCTACGCGAACAAAGTCGTCTTCGTCCCCGGTTACGGACTCGCTACCGCTCAAGCACAACACGCCGTGCGCGAACTAGCCGACGTGCTCGAAAAACGCGGCGTCACAGTCAAATACGGCATTCATCCGGTCGCGGGTCGCATGCCGGGACACATGAACGTGTTGCTCGCCGAAGCGAACGTTCCTTACTCAGCCTTGTACGAACTCGAGCAGATCAATCCGGAGTTTCCGACTACCGACGTCGCAGTAGTGATCGGCGCTAACGACGTAGTGAATCCGGATGCGCGAGACAATCCCACTAGTCCGATCGCAGGCATGCCAATTCTCGAAGTGGACCGCTCGAAATCAGTCGTGGTTTTAAAGCGTGGCCAGGGCAAGGGCTTCTCGGGTCTCGAGAATCCTTTGTTTTTCAAACCAGTGACAGGCATGCTCTATGGCGATGCGAAAGACACGTTGACGCGTTTGGTGCAAGCGGTACAACACGCGTAAGATTTTTCACGCAAAGGCGCAAAGGCGCCAAGAAGAGTTTACTTTCCTTTGCGAGCTCTTCTTTGTGACTTTGCGGCTTTGCGTGACTACCTTTTTACTGGAGAAAGCATGCGAAGATTTTTTACCGCTCTCGTGCTGGCGAGTCTGCTCGTCACCACATTCCCCGCAACCTACGCGCAGCGCGCAAGCGACAAGTCTAAAAAGACCGCCGCTTCCGTTACCACTCAACGTGCCGTCGACACGATTGCCGCAAATCAACTCAGAAACTATCTGACGTTCATAGCGTCGGACGAAATGGAAGGACGCGACACGCCGTCGCGCGGACTCGATACCACCGCGAAGTTTCTCGCGTTGAATCTCGCGAATTGGGGCTTCAAGCCTGCGGGCGATGACGGCAGTTTTTTCCAACGCATCGAACTACGTCGCGATCGTGCTGATAATGGCCAAACGAAAGTCGAATTAAACGGGCGCGCGTTGACGGCCGGAACGGACTACCTGCCCGGCAGCGGTTCGGGCAATGTGAGCGGCCAACTCGTCTTCGCCGGCAATGGTTGGTTTATTAAGTCGAAAGAAGTGGACGCCTACAAGGGCATCGATCCGGCTGGAAAAATCGCGGTCATCTTTGGAACACCAAACACTTTCCCCCGCAGTGTCGTGCGTAGTGACTACGGAAAGCAAGGCGAAGACTACATGAGTCCAACAGACTACGCGCGCAGCAAAGGCGTGGTCGGTCTGATTTACGTTCCCGACTTTCAATATCTCGCAAACTGGCAACGCAACCGCCAGCGCACCATCGAGCGTGGCTCGACCGTGGTGGCGAAGTTTCAACAACAGTCTGGTCCGTCGTCATTGCCTTCGATCGTGATCTCGCCTGAAATAGCCCAGGCACTCTTCGCCGGCGAGCCACAGTCTGCCGCAGGCATTTTCAATTCTTCTTACGGAGGCCAGTTGCCGGCTGCGTTTGTGATGAGAGACACGAAGAAAGTGACGATGAATGTTGCCAGCAACAGTGAAACAGTTCCGACTCAAAACGTCGTCGCGGTTTGGGAAGGCAGCGATCCCGTTTTGAAAACTGAATACGTTGCGCTCGGCGCCCACTACGATCACGTCGGCAGCGGCTGTCCGCCTGTTGGTAACGACACGATCTGCAACGGGGCCGACGACGATGGCTCAGGCACGACTGCGCTGCTCGGAATGGCGGAAGCGCTGGCTAAAGCATCGACGCGACCGAAGCGCTCGGTGTTATTTGTTTGGCATTGCGGCGAGGAGAAGGGATTGTGGGGTTCGCGTTACTTCACTGAGTATCCGACAGTGCCGTTGAATCAGATCGTCGCGCAGATCAATATCGACATGATTGGGCGCAGCAAGAAAGAAGGCGACACGAATCCGCGTAACTCGGAACTAACCGGGCCGGACGCGGTTTACCTGATCGGCTCGACCATGATGAGCACCGAGCTCGGCGAAATCGTTAACGTAGTTAACAAGTCGTTTCTGAACCTCACTCTTGATACGAAATACGATGATCCGAAGGATCCTAATCGCTTCTTCTACCGCAGCGATCATTACAACTATGCGCGCAAGGGAATTCCGATCATCTTCTTCTTTGATGGAGTTCACGAAGACTATCACCGTCCGGGGGACACTGCTGACAAGATCGATTACCAGAAGATGGAGAAGGTCACTCGGACTATCTACATGACACTGTGGGAGATCGCGAGCCGGCCGGTGCGATTGAAAGTTGATAAACCACTACCCGTGCAGATCTCGACCACAGATTCTCGCGAATAAACGCGGATCAGAGATTTCGTTCTGAGACTAGCTTTCGATAGGCTTCGGCGCGTGAGATTCCCAGCTCACGCGCCGCTTTCTTTAACGCGGCGCGCTGGTCCATACCATCCTGCTCGAACTGATCGACTAAAGAAGCGATAGTTGACTGTGGTTTTGCGGCGCTGATGATGGTGCGATCGATCAGCACCACGATCTCACCGCGTGGGTCTTCTCGCTCGTAGTGTTCGCTGAGCTCGCTTAATCGACCGCGGCGGATCTCTTCGTGAACTTTTGTCAGCTCGCGCGCGACAACAGCATCGCGCTCGCCGAGAATCTCGTAAGCGTCTTTGAGTGTGGCGGCGAGACGGTGAGGCGCCTCGTAGAAGATCAACGTACCCGGGACTGATTGTAATTCAGAGAGCCGAGCGCGACGTGCGTTCGTGCGTGGTGGAAGAAATCCGGCGAAGAAGAATTCATTGGTCGGGAGTCCTGCGGCAACCAGTGCTGAGATGAGGGCACTCGGACCAGGCACCGGCACGACCGGTACGTCGTTCTCAATCGCAGCACGAACAAGACGAAAGCCCGGATCGCTAACAGCCGGAGTGCCGGCATCGGAAACTACCGCGATGTTGTTTCCCTGCCTGAGTTGATCGATTAGCTCAACAGCGCGTTGTTGTTCGTTGTGTTCGTGATAACTGATGGTTTTCGTTGTGATGCCGTAATGACTCAGCAGTTTATGCGTGTGGCGCGTATCTTCGCAGGCGATCAAATCGACGTCGCGTAACACCTGTAAAGCGCGATGCGTGATGTCAGAGAGATTGCCGATGGGAGTTGCGACGAGATAGAGAGTGCCGAGCATGCGGCATATATTAGACAGATTGGCGCGATAAAGATAAAGGCCCCGGCATTTGAGCCGAGGCCTTTGGCGGGTAAAACCAGCAGGTCACTAGCGGAAGTCAGATGCGGGCGATTACTGAGGGAATGGAATTCGTCTCCACCAATCGTTGTTGTTGCGGTCGTTGCGACGATCGTTGCGGCGATAGTCGTCGTTGCGGCGATAGTCGTCATCGCGGCCGTAACCGCCGTTGTATCTGAAACCGTAGACATCGCTGATGTAACGCAGTTCCTGTTGGATCTGCGACCACTCTGAAGCAAGCCTGCTGTCATACCAGCGCGGACGTGCAACACGGTCCACCTGTTGAGCTTCCTGCAATACGCGTCGCGCTTCATCGGTACTGCGATTCAGGTCGCGGCCATTGCCGACTCTCGATTTCAAATCACCCACCGCATCGCGAAACTGGTGGACTTCGTTGTTGATCTGATCTTCGCGGCGTGAGCCATTCGCTCTGCTGCGATCGAGCGCACGATCCATATCGCGCTCAAAATCTTTTGCTAAATTATCGAGACGGTGTACGGAGTCGCGCAGTCCGCGATCGTCGTAGCGTCCATAACCGCGATTATCCGGATAACGATCGCGGGAATTGCCGCCCCATTGGGCACTCGCAGCGACGGGCAAAGCAAGGGCTAGAACACCCGCTGCGAAAATTGAAAATTTCAGTGTGCGTCGGTTAGTCATTTCTGTAATTCTCCTCAGTATCACTTCGGGCCGACTTCATCGCGTTGCCCGATGTTTGTTGCCGGGGTATTTGGCAACTGTCGTGCCTTTGCGGGAATGCCGCAAAATTCAGGGTGTTTCGTGAGGAATTGTCGAAAAGGTGCAGGGGTTTACGGAAATGGTTTCACGCAAAGGCGCAAAGGTTACGCAAAGACGCAAAGGTTCCCTGGTGTCTTTGCGTAACCTTTGCGTCTTTGCGTGAAATATTAGCGATGCTGGTCGAGCAGGATGGCGATGTGACGCCTCATGTGCGAAGCGTGCAGAGATGGGTGTTTGAGCGACTTCCAGACTGGCGTTCCTTTACTCGACTTCATCAACAACAACTCTTCGCTCGCTTGTCGAAGTCCCAGGTGACGAACGTTCGCGCACGCGAGACCTCCCCCTCGCACGACCCCATCGCGAGGCACGCGCGGCCATCCCGCTTCGACATACAACGTCCGCACGCCGTTAGTAAACGTGAGCAGGTGCCCGACCATCGTTGAAGCTCCGATCTTGAACCGATGCCCTTCCTGTTTCGAGGTCTGAATACTCGCCCCCGCACGATTGGCGTCGGCCGCCAATGACGTGAACTCAGCCAGCAGCCACTCAACCCCCGCTTTACGCAGCAAGTCGTTCGAATTTTTCAGTGATAAATACTCGGCGATATCGCTGCGGCCCGCCAGTCTGGCTCTGCGTTCAGCCTCAGACAACGCCGCTGCCCACGCTTCATCTAGTTCGCTCATATCAGGTTGCCGATGGTATCATGAGCGCCGAATCGTCCCCCCACATCCTGAGGCGGAACTAATCGACAAATGATCCCATCATATCGACTCCTAACACGACTGTTGACGCTGACCACGGCAGTTGGTTTGTTTTTACTCGTCAGTGCAAACCCGTTTGCACAATCAACCAAACTACCTGCTCCGAGCACTCACGTAAGCGACTTCGCAGGCGTTATCGATAATGAAGCCAAGAGCCGGATCGAAAGTCTGCTGCAAAAGCTGCAGGAGAAAAGCAAGATCGAACTGTACGTCGCGGTTATAGACAGCACCGGCAGCAAGGACATCGCCGATTTCTCAAAACAGCTAGCGAATGATTGGAACATCGGCTCCAAGTCCAGCCGCGCTAAGAGCCTGTTGCTGGTTGTTTCAGTCGCGTCGAAAACGTCTTTCACTCAAGTTAGCACTACCATTCAGAGGAGCCTGCCTGAAGGTGTTGTAGGTGAAATGGCTTACCGCATGAATGGACCACTTGGGGAGGGACGGTTCGCGGAGGCGGTAGACAGTGGCGTACGGGTTTTTGCAAGTGCACTCGCTTCGAGGATCGGACTTAAGGTCTCGGATCTTGAAGCGTCTCCGGTTGCGTCGAATAGTCCTGAAGCTGCAGTCGACGCGCCGCAACAGGTGCTCGTAAGCGCTAAAAACGTGAAGCGAAGCCGCCGTGTCGTGAGCGAGGAGCCGAAGTCAGTGCCGCAACCGACGCCGCCTGACGAAGCACCGCGAGTTGAACCAACGCCGGCTGAAACTCCAGTCGCTGAACCAACAGCGACAGAGACGCCCAAGTCAGAGCCGGTCGCAACTGAATCACCAAAGACCGAAGAGAGCCCGGCTCCTGCTACTCCGAAGACTACTGGAACTACGACCAAACCAACCAGTAAGAAAACCGCGTCGGCTGCAAAAACGAACACGCCGGTTAGGAAGATGACCGCCGCTGAACTCGCTGAGCTGGAGCTCGACGAGCTCGATGAAGTCGAGCTGACGTTGACCAAACCGCTGCCTGAACGCGCAGTCAAGTTGAAGGAATTCCTCGACACCCATCCGGATTCGAAAGCGAGGCCACGCGCGACCGAGTTGTTGATCAGCACACATGCTGCACTTGGCGATCAGAAGTTGAAAAACGGCGACAGTGTCGGCGGTGTCGAACAACTGCTGCGCGCCATAGATGAAGCAGATGTCAGCATTTCCGAAAAACTGTTTACGGGTGTCATCGCGCAGATCCCGATGAATCTCTACCTGCGGGGTGAACGTGAAGCGGCGCTCAAAGCAGCGCAGAACGTCGAGGCGAAGTTTGGCAACGATCCGAAGCGCCTCCTGGCGATGGCCGGTTTTTATCTCGGGATCGAACGTGCCAACGATACCGTGCGACTCGCTGAAAGTGCAGTGAAACTCGCGCCCGACCTCGCCGAAGCACATCACCTGCTCGCAGTCGGACTGCACATCTCTTTGCGACTCGACGAAGCCATCGCTGAATACAAGCGAACGCTTGAACTCGATCCGAGTTCGAAAGTGTCGCGCGGCAGTCTCGCGGATCTCTATCGCGCCGCGGGCAAGACGGAGCAGGCACTCGCGCTTTACAACGAACAGCTCGCTGCCGAGCCGAAAGATAAAGCAGCACGCGCGGGCAAGGTGATTTCACTGCTCGAGCTCAACCGCAGCGAAGAGGCGAACAACGCGCTCCAGACCGCGCTCACTGAAGAGCCAAACAACTTGCCGTTGCTCGCCGGCACGGCGTACTGGTTCGCAGCACACGACAGTCACGAAAAGGCTTTCGATCTCGCGCGTCGAGCGATCGGAATCGAGCCGCGTTACACGTGGGCCCAGATCGCATTGGCCCATGCTTATCTCGGTTTGAAGAGTCCGCTCGACGCAGAACGCGCGATTCGTTTCGCACGCCAGTTTGGAAAGTTTCCGACGTTGAGTTATGAGCTCGCGAGCGTGCTGGCGTCAATGGGTTTTTATGACGAGGCGGCCGAAGCATTGCGTGAGTCGTTCGCGCTCAAAGACGATCAGATTCAAACGTATCTTGCCGGCACTCGCGCTGCGAGTGATACGAGCTTTATCGAACTGCTCGCACCCGAACGGCGCGCAGGTATTTATCAACCCACTCCGGCCGACAATGCCGCAAACGCGAAGATGTTGAAAGCGTTGCTCGCTTTGAGCTTCGCTGTCACACCCGGCGCTGACGGCAAGATTGACGAAGCGGCGGCGGTTGCGGCTGCGAAACATTTTGCCTCCGGCTCCGACAGCATGCGCGGCTTTAGACAGGTTTATGCCGCGAATCGACTGCTGCGAAATGGAGTCGGCATCGTGCCTGCATTGGAAATGGTGGCGGCAGCGAGAACAGCTTCTGACGAAGCGCTGAAGGTGCCTGTAGCGACGATGGCGGCCCAGGCTGAGGAATTCCGCGACCTGCGTGCTCGCGCACTCACCGGCGGCAACGTGCCGGACATCGCACCAGCACCGCCGGAAGTATTGTCCAACATCTTCAAAGGTCGCTTGGAAGATCTCGAGGGTTGGGGCTTGTTCAACCAGGAGAAGTATTCGGAAGCGATTACTCACCTGAAACAAGCTGCGGAGATTTCCCCCGCAGGAACGCCGGCGTGGCGCAGCGCGCTCTGGCATTTGGGTGTGGCGCTCGAACAAGCAGGACAAAAAGAGCAGGCTCTCGACGCGTACATCAAGAGCTATCGAGCCGGACCGCCGGAGTCTGTTCGTCGTTCCACCATCGAGCAACTCTATCGCAGCATCAACGGTTCAACGAACGGTCTTGAAGAGCGACTTGCAACCGGCGCCACGGCGGTGGCTGTATCTACTCCAGCTCCCGCAGCAGCAGAGCCATCCAAACCAGAGTCGACCGCACCGTCGCCGGCGCCGGCAACTCCTGAACCAACGTCTGAAGACGCATTGAAGAGCGTCGCAGCGCGACTGCGTTCCACCGTCAAAATCACTGGCCGGATTGTTGACGCGAACAAGGTAGGAATTCCTAATGCGACCGTCGTTTTGATAAGTCCGTTGGGAACTGTGATCACCGCGACGACTGATAAAGAAGGTGTTTACACTTTCAGAGTGGCGCCGTCGCAGAAGACGTACCGAATGATTCCCTCGGCAGATGGTTACACGTTTACGCCGATCGATCGCACGCTTCCGAGTTTATTTGATGATTTGAAGGATATAGATTTCGTGGGAACCAAACCTTAACCGCGGATTTACACAGAAAAACGCGGATCAGAAAAATATTCTGATCCGCGTTATTCGTGTTTATCCCCGACTAATTCGGCAGGACGGGTTTTCCCTCAGCGTCGTACAGTTCAACTTTCCCGTACTTTGCCAATACTTCGCGAGCCTTCGCCGCATCGCCGACGGCAACAACCTGCAAGTGGCCCAGGTCGATGTACTGCTTAGCCGCGCGCTGCACGTCCGCAGTAGTGATCGCCGAAACCTTCTGTGGATACGTATCCCAGTAATCCGCCGGCAGGTTGTAGAGCTTCTGCGTGATGATGTTTTGCAGGAGCGCCTGTGGCTGCTCGAGTGAGAGTGCGAAGTTGCCGATGATCGCGCGCTTCGCATTGTCCAACTCTTCCGCGGTCACCGGTTCGTTACGCATGCGATTGAGTTCATACATAAACTCCTTCATCGCACCTTCAGTAACGTCTGTCCGCACTTCCGAGCTCGAGATCCACGTGCCTTTGAACTTTGAACCACCGAAGTTGCTGTAAGCGCCGTAGGTGTAGCCCTTGTCTTCACGTAAGTTCATGAAGAGCCGTCCTGATGGACCACCACCGAGAACACGATCTGCCAGCAACACCGGGAAGTAATCCGGACTGGTGCGTTCGATACCGAGCGTGCCGAGTTGTATAACAGTCTGCACTGACCCCGGACGATCGATCAGGTAGATGCGCGAATCAGTTTGCGCCGGTGCAGCCGGAATGGTCGTGGCCGGTACCGTGCCTTTTTCCCAATCACCGAATGCTTTCTCGAGCTTCGGCAGGATTTCCTTAATCGTCACGTCGCCGACAATCGCGATAATCGCGTTGTTCGGACGATAGTAAGTCGCGTGAAATTCAGCGAGATCTTTGCTGGTCAACTTCTTGAGCGACTCGGCCGGCGGCGCCACCAGCGAAGCCGGATGGTCCGCGCCGTAAATCGCTCTTTGAAACTGTTCCGCAGCCAGGAACTGAGGAATCGAACGCTGGAACTGAAGTTGAGCCAACGTGCGTGTCTTGTACTTATCGACTTCCGGCTGTGGGAACGTCGGATTGCGAATGACGTCGGCAAACAGATCGAGTGTCTGGTCCAGGTTTTCAACGAGGCCACTGGTGTTGACCACGCTCGTCATCGACGAGAGGCCGGAGTTTGCCGTGAGGGTTGCGCCGAGAGCGTCAACCTGCTCGGCGATGTCCTTGCTGGATCGTTTGCTGGTGCCCTCACGCAACAAGGCCGCGGTGAAAGTTGCCAGACCACGATAGTCCGGTTTGTCAGACAGGCCACCACTCAACACCACGAGCTGCATGTTGAAGGTCGGAACCTTGTGGGACTCGAGCAGGATGACTCGAAGTCCATTCTTCAGCGTGGCTTCCTGAGCGCGAGGAAGTTTCACTTTCAAAACTTCTTTGTTCACCGGCGCTTTGCCTTTAATAACAGCGCCCTTGGTGGTTTGCTGCTGACTCGGCGCGCCACCCTGCTGGCCGAGAGCCAGAGACGACACCAGCGCGATCAGCAGCATTGCGACAATAACGTTGCTTCTATTGTTCATGATTCTCATGTGCTTAACTCCTTTACTGTCCCGACGCGCCGGTTGCGGGCCTGGCCTTTGCCTTCGGCATGGTGATTACAACGGTGCGATTCGTGTCGAGCAGATACTTGTTCGCAACACGCTGCACATCTTCCTTCGTGACCGCCGCGACTTTGTCGAGGCGAGTATTAATAAGGCCCGGCTCGTTGTAGTAGGTCGTGTACTGGCCCAGCGTGATCGCTCGAGAGAGTGAGCTTTGCAGGCTGTTGATCAGACTTCGTCGCGTGGAGTTCTTCGCTTTCTGGAGTTCCCAGTCAGCGATCGGTTCTTTCTTGAGACGTTCGATCTCAGCGTAGATCGCTGCCTCGACGTCTTCAGTCTTCACTCCGGGACGAAGCGTGGCGGTGGTATAGAAAGCGCCGACACCGCGCTTCTCATCCATGAAACCACCGACCCCCGTAACCATCTCTTTCTCTTTGACGAGCTTCTGATAAAGCCGCGAACTCTGACCGCCTTCCAGCACGGCCGTCAGCACTTGCAGCGCGTAGAAGTCGGGAGTGTTGCCTGCAACGGCTTTGTACCCGAGATCGACGCGCGGCGCACGAGCGAGCTGATCGTCGACGGTCGCACGTCGTTCGGCTTTCTGCTGTGGCTCAGCCATATCAACTGGCGGTGGATCGGGTTGGCGCGGAATGCTCTCGAAGCTGCTGCGAATCTTCGCAAGCGCTTCTGAAGCCTTGAAGTCGCCGACGAGCACAAGCGTGGCGTTGTTTGGCGCGTAGTACATCTTGAAGAAAGCGGCGACGTCTTCAACACTTGCCGCATTCAGATCTTCCATTGAACCAATCGTAGTGTGCTTGTAAGCGAAGTTGTCGTAGATCAACTCCTGCTGCACTTCGCTGCTCTTGCCGTACGGCTGGTTATCGACGCCCAGTCGTCGCTCTTCCTGAACGGCGTTGCGCTGGTTGTCGAGGTTCTCTTTGGTGATGGCCAAACTCTTCATGCGATCCGATTCGAGGAAGAGGGCCAGGTCGAGTTGGTTCGCGGGCAGCACTTCGAAGTAGTTGGTTCGATCTTCGTTCGTGGTGCCGTTCATGTTTCCGCCGTTGTTGAAAACGAGCAGGAAGTGTTCGCCCGAGCCGACGTTCTCGGAGCCTTTGAACATCATGTGCTCAAAAAGGTGCGCGAACCCGGTGCGACCCTGGCGTTCGTTGCGCGAACCGACGTTGTAAGTGATGGAAAGTGCGACTACAGGCGCGGAATGATCTTCAACGGTGATCACGCGCAGGCCGTTCTTCAAAGTGGTCTCTTTGAAATCAACTCGCACGTTGCGAGGGCCCTGTGCCTGGGCAGCAACAACCGCGAGCGCGCAGACAAACAATGGGGACAAAAACTTTGAGACGCGTCTCATGAAATCAAGCTCCTTTTGCTGTAGATGAAGTTCTCGGTCGAAGGCTTTAGGACTACTACCGTGTATTTTGGAATGTATGTCCTGACTGGGGCAGTGTCAAGCGGCCAAGCCATCCACAGATTACGCAGATTTAACTGAAATCTGCTTACAGAATTTCAAATCTGTGTAATCTGTGGATGGGTTTCGGCCAACCGCCTGCGGCTTCTTACCATCCAAAGTCCTCGACTGTATAATCGTCGCAATAAAGCCATGAAAAGAATTAGACTCATTGTACCCACCGTTGTGACTGTGTTGGCACTGGCTCTCTCAGTCAGGTCGCAGCAGCCCGCGCCTCAGCAGGCGGCCAGCCGTTTCGACGTCACCAACTACCGGATTGAAGCGCAAATCATTCCCGACCAGCACCTGCTCCGAGCGGGCGCCGACGTCAGCTTTGTACCGCTGGATGCGACGCGTTCAGTCGTCTTCGAACTCAACGGTTCGCTCAAGATTGAAAGCATCGAGATGAATGGGAAGGCCCTGACCGGATGGGTTCAGGATGCGGTTGGTGTCGGTTCTCTCGGCCCGAGCGTTCGCGTAGATCTTGGCCAGGTTCTCCCGGCGAATCAGCCCGTCACACTGCGTATTCGCTGGAGTGGCGCGCTCATTTCACCTGAGGGCGGACCACTCGCAACCAAGCGTCTGGCTTACGTCGGCACAGAAGGTTCTTACCTGATGTATGCCTCGCGCTGGTTTCCATTTCATGACTACGCCGCTGACCGGGCGACCTCGGATATCACGTTCATCGTGCCTTCAGGTTTGCAGGTTGCCGGCACCAGCGACGACCCGGTAGTAGCACAGCCGGCGCCGAAAGAGGGCGCGGTTCGTTATCGCTTCGTGCATCGCCAGCCGGTGCTGATTGGGAACTTTGCCGCCGGCCAGTACATCAACAAAAACCTGCGCTACGCGAATTATGATTTGCAGTTGTACGCGATGCCGGGCAGTGAGAAACGTTTGGAAGCCTATGCCGAACTGACCGGACGCGTGCTCGAGTTTTACACCAAGCGTTACGGCAAACCGCTGTTTGGTAACCGCCTCGTCGTGGTCCAAATCGACGACGAGAGTTTGGATAGTTATTCAGGCCCGGGAATCATCTTCCTGTCGACCAAGATGTTTGATACGACGCGCCCGGTGCCGGAAGAGAAGATCGAGCGCGAGATTGCTTACCAGTGGTGGGGCCAAAGCGTCGGTCTGAAATCGTTTGACGACGCATGGCTTTCGCAGGGTCTGGCTGAGTGGAGCGCGTTCGCGTTTCGCGAGAGCACGATGAGTGCAGGCGCCCTTGACGCGGCCCAGCGCGAGCAACAGGAACGCGCGCTGACCTTCGAGCAGACCGCATCAATCGCGCGCGCGCCGAGTGCGCTAGACGATCAGTCAGCCGCGTATCAGTCGATCGTCTTCTACAAAGGCTCGATGGTGTTTCGCATGTTGCGTGAGACGATTGGACGAGAGAACTTCGATAAGCTGCTCGCTACTTATCTCGATACCTATCGCGGCAAGAACGCGTCAATCGACGACTTTGAGAAGTTAGCCACGAAGATCTCGCAGGACAATCTGCGCTACTTCTTCGCACAGTGGGTCGAGGGCACGGGCGTGCCGGAGTTTACTGTTGACTATCAAATCATTCGTACGCGCGCGGGGAAGTTCCGCACGCGCGGCACAGTCAAACAGAACCTCGAAACCTTAAAAATGCCGGTCGAGCTGCTGCTTCGAGCCGAGGGCGACAACCAGCAGAAGATCGTTCGCATTGAAGGGCGCAGTGAGGATTTCGACTTCGAGTCGAACGGACAGCCGTTGGAAGTAGTCGTAGATCCGAACAACAAGATTCTGCGAATGTCGGACGACTTGCGCGTTTCGATCATCGCGCGCCGTGGAATCGAGCAGATGAAGGAAGGCATCTACGCGGAAGCGCAGCAGCAGTTTGAGGCGGCGCTGAAGCTCGATCGCTCGAATTCGTGGGTTTACTACAATCTCGGCTTGCTGTTTCTCGAACAGCGCAACTGGCAGCAGGCGCTCGACAATCTCGAGGCTTCGCTCATCGGCAATTTGAAGCCGGCCTGGATCGAAGTGTGGGCTCACATCAAACGCGGGAATGCTTACGATGCGAAAGGCGAGCGCAACCGCGCTGTGTCGGAGTACAACAAGGCAGTGCAGTCAGGGATCGATTACGACAACGCACAGGCAGTAGCGAAGAAATATCTCGCGGCGCCATACGATCCCAAAGCAGAACAAACCGCCAGCAATTAAGCCACGGATTTACACAGAAGAACGCGGATCAGAAAAGACTTAAAGAGTATTCTGATCCGCGTTTTTCTGCGTTAATCTGTGGCTAAAATACTGATCTTGTTCTTATCGGCGGCGCGGATCATTTCATTGCGGTCGAACATCAACGTCTTGCCGGCGGTGATGCAGAGACAGGTAGCGCCGGCCTCTACCATTGTTTCAATCGTTGGCACGCCGACTACGGGGACGTCAAAGCGCATATCCTGATCCGGTTTCGCAACTTTCACCACCGTCAATCGTCCCTTAGCCAACTTCCCCGCCCGACTGATCGTTTCGTCAGTGCCTTCCATCGCTTCGATCGCTACACACGCGCGACCACGCACAACGATCGTCTGGCCCAGGTCGAGTCGCGCGATTTCACGAGCGATCTCGAGCCCGTATTCAATATCCTCACGTTCCTGTTTGGAAGGTTCACGACGCGTGAGCGTGCCGCTTTGCGGCAATGAGTCCTGTAGAAAGCAGGTCGAATCAACCAGTTCGATCCCTTCGCTTTGCAACTCCGACGCGATGGCGCCAATCAGTGAATCGGTATTTCGACGCGGCAGTTTCAAAAGCACTTTCAACATGCGCGCATCCGGCACGGCGCGACTGAAGATCTGAACGTGCTTCACCTGCCCGGCCATGATCGCCTTCTCGACCCCTTCTTCCTTGAAGAAACGGATCATGCGGCCAAGCTGCCCGATGCCGAGCCACTTCACGCGCTCCGCGTGCTGGTCCATCGACGGATCAGTCTCTTCGCGGATCGCCGCTACCACGAGAGGCACACCCGACTGGCGCGCGCCATCCACGACCATAAATGGAAACTTGCCGTTACCCGCAATCAGTCCGAATTTCATTTGGTAACGCCGCGGCTGGATCCTTCGATGAAACGAAGCAGATCGGAAACTTCAGGAGAGTCAGTGATCTCCTGATTGATGCGTTCAACGGCCTGAGTGGTGTTGAGCTTCGCCGATAACAGCAGGTGAAAGGCGTGATGAAGAGCGTCGATGGCCGCACGAGAATAACCGCGCCGTTTCATGCCGGTGATGTTCAGTCCATAACACTTGGCGTGATTACCCACAGTCAGAGCGAACGGCAGCGCATCCTTCACGACGACGGAGTAACCACCGATATAAGCCTCTTTACCGACGCGACAGAACTGATGCACACCGGAATACGCGCCGATATTCGCGCGATCTTCGATCACAACGTGTCCGGCGAGGGTGGCGGCATTCGCCATGATCACGCCATCGCCGATCAGGCAATCGTGTGCGATGTGTGCCTGGGCCATGATCAAACAATCGTCGCCGATCTTCGTTAGCATGCCGCCACCGGCCGTGCCGCGATGAATCGTGACGAACTCGCGGATGTTGTTGCGCGCGCCGATACGGGTTTCAGATGGTTCGCCTTTGTATTTCAGATCCTGCGAAGCGAGACCGATCGAAACGAATGGAAATACGTGCGTGCCAGGGCCGATTGAAGTGCAGCCGTCGACGACGCAATGGGATTCGAGCCTGACGCTGTCGCCGAGTTGCACTTCGTCGCCGACGATGCAGTATGGACCAATGAAACAGTCGTACCCGATCCGGGCGCCGGGCCTCACTACTGCTGTCGGATGGATGCTTGTCGGGTGAGTGGCTGTGGACATGAGACCTATTGCTCTCTGGGCGCGACAATGCTCATGATCTCGGCGTCAGCCGCGAGCTGGCCGTCGACCTTGGCCTCACCACGCATACGCTGCACGCGCGAGCCGATGCGCAACGCGGTAACCTCCAGAACCAAAGTGTCGCCGGGAACTACGGGACGGCGAAAGCGCGCTTCCCTGATGCCGGTAAACAGCACCAGCTTCTGATCGCGATCTTCGATCTCACGCAGGGCCAGCACCGCACCAACCTGTGCGAGTGCTTCAACTACGAGCACGCCCGGCATCACCGGCGCACCGGGAAAGTGGCCCTGAAAAAACGACTCGTTGATACTTACCTGCTTGATGCCGACGATTCTTTCGCGCGGCACTAATTCGACAATGCGATCGACGAGGAGGAAAGGATAGCGATGAGGCAGGAGCTTTTGAATCGCCTGTGAATCGAGAACGGTTTCCATAAAAAGCAATAGCCACAATAGGGCACAAGAAGCATAAAGTAAATTCTGTGCCTTTTTGCGGCTCTATTTAGGTGGCGTGGTTGTGGCTGCCGTAACAGGGTTCTTACTGTTGAAATCGGTAATAAACGCCCGCGTGATGTCGATGCTCTCCGCGGCGTACAACAAAGGCACTTGCGCAGCGTCGATAATCACATTGATGCCGCGAGCCTTGGCGAAAGCCTCGAGGGCGTTTCCGATTTCAGTCTGCAACGGCGTAAACAATTCCTGGCGGCGACGATTGTAAGCAGCTTGTGCGTCCTCGCCCTTGCGCTGAATATCTTTTTTCAACTGCTCGAGTTGATCGATCTTGGCCTGTAACGCTCGTTGGTCGATGGGCGTTCCCTCAGGCGCGTTTTGCAATTTCGTGATCTCATCCTGAAGTGTTTGCGCCCTGGTCTGCATCGCCTGGATCTCGTTTTTTTGACCCTGAAACTCGTTATTGAGTTTCGTTATCACGCTATTGAATTTTGCGATGCCGGTCTTCTGATCGAGAAACATGTCCGTGTAGATCACGGCCATCTTGCTCGTCGGCAAATTCACAGTGGCGGGGGTTGCCGGCGACGGGGCACCAGGAGTCGGCGTGGGTTGTGCAGCAGGATTTCCTGCCGGTCGTTGCGCACTTACAGACATCGCCAAAGCGACGACGATCAGGGCGCTCATGGGAAAGAGATGTTTACTCATTGTATTTCCAATTGCCGATTGCCAATTCCGATTTATTGAAGCCTTTAAGTTCTATAAATTGGCAACCGGCAATTGGCAATCGACAATAACTATGGCTGTGTCACTGACGCAGTTGCAGGGTTCTTGCTGTTGAACTCGTTGATGAAGGCACGAGTGATGTCGATGTTGTCGGCGGCATAGACCAACGGCACCTGGCTGCCATCAACAATCACAGTGATTCCACGAGCCTTGGCAAACACTTCGAGCGCCTTGCCGATATCCTGCTGCAACGGCGTAAAGATTTCCTGGCGTCGCTTGGTGTAAGCAGCCTCGGCATCCTCGCCTTTTCGCTTGAACTCGGTATTCAACTGCGTGAGCTGATCTCGTTTCTGGCGAATCGAATCCGGAGCAGCGACGTTCTGCGTATCCTCGATCTCTTTGCCGAGGGTGTTGATCCTGTTCTGCAACGCCTGCAACTCAGTCCGGCGCGGCTCAAATTCACGATTGAGCGTAGTGAGCAGGGTGTTGAATCTGGCGATGCCTGTCTTCGGATCGAGAAAAGCGTCCGAATAAATCATGGCCATCTTGCTGTCCGGGATAGCCACGGTGGTTTGCGAAGCCGCCGCTGCTGGAGCTGCGGAGGTCGGTTTCTGTTGTGCTGACACGCAAATTACAGTAGCCGTCAGCAAGGCGACCGCAGCGAAAAAACGAGCTATCTTCATGACTTTCTTGTAGTACTCCTTAAGTTGAGGCGATTGGACAAAGCACTTAGTTGTTTATCCAGCCACCATTGGTTGGCTCAGGCGGTTAAAAGGTACGCCCGACACTAAAGCGAATGACTCTCTTTTTTTCGTTAAAGAAAAACGGAAACCCGTCAATGAATTGGTTTGGCCGGGCATTTGGATTATACGCAAAGATTAAACGAAACGGTACATTGATGACGGGTACCTGCACGCGCACTTCCATACCCAGGCTCGACCTGTAGTCGCCTATCGAATCGAACAAACTCTGCGACAGTCGAACCACGCTGTTGGTTTGGGCCTCACCGCGCAGGAACACCGGCTCGAACCCGAATGGCAATTGCGTAAAGGGATTCACATTACCCGTCTGGGCTGCTTCGAGCTCAGCCTGAGTCACGATGCGATTGTCGCGAGCCACCAGACCAAAGCCTGGCGCCGCCGCGAGCGCTGCATTATTACAAAGAGCCAGTGAACTCAGGCTAACGGGCACCAACACATTGAATCTGGGACAATTAGCCGGCGTCAGTACACCCACAGTCTGAAGGAACGGCTGGTCGGCCAGGAATTCGCTCGAAAACTGCTGGTCGCCCTTACTTCGCAAATTGAACGCGGTACCGATATCAGCGAAAGCGGCGAGGCTGATTACATCGGTGATGATCGGTATGCGGTACTCAAAGTTGCCGAGCAACTGGGTGTCGCCGCCAACCGAAGTAAACGATCGCGGCAGCGCCGCAACATTGCTGCCGGATGGTCCTGTGAACACGCCCAGCGCGGCGGCACTCTGCGGGAAGTTAGGTACTGGAACCGGTGTTTCGGTCGGATTCTGAGCAACGACGACATTCCGCGAAGTGATGAATGTATCCACCGGCGCGATCGGACTGATCGAACGCACGTTGTAGCCACGGATCGTGAACTCATCGCCGAGGAAGAAACGCTCGAAAATCGGCACCCCCGCCACGAAAGCGAGTGAGTTAGCGTTTTTCACCTTCTCGGTCGTCGCAAAGCTGCCGACCGTGCCGGCAATAATACGGAAGCCGAACACCTCCGGATGCTGCGACTTCTTACGTCGCATCGGGAAAAACTGCGTGTACGAGAGCGTCGGCTGGTAAGTGCGGACGTCTCCGCCCAATCCCGCGAGGGCAACGGCGGCTGAAAGTTCCCGCCCCTGAGTCGGATCCACACTCGCGTTGCGCGTGTCGTACGAGAACGTCAACGTACCCCGGCTGGTCAGAATGTTCGGCTGACGATAGATCACCGGGATAAACGTTTGTGTGTTAGTGCCATTCGCGTTAACTTCCGGATCTTTCACGCTCGAGAGGGATAACTGATACGAAGCACCGATGCGCGAGAACTGCGTAAACCGTCGCTTGCGATAGAACTCCGATAACGGCGCACTCGCGAAGATCGATCCGCCGTACGAGTCTCTCGTAAAGAGGTTCTCGTCGTTGATGTCGTTGAAGAAACCGCCACTCAGCAGGTCCTGTTGGGCGTTCAGGTTTTGAGAAAGGAACGTTCCCTCGCCGAAGAACTTCTGCGAGAAAGCAAATAATGAGAAACCAGCGCTAATGGGCCGGTCCTTGATGTATGGCTCGGTAAACGAAAACTGAAACGAGCGTTGACGGTTGCCGGCCGCGAGGTTGAACGACAGCACTTCACCGCGTCCGAGCAGGTTGTTGGTCGAGTATTCGAGACCGAAGAACGAACCGCCGATACCCGAGATACCACCATTGAACGAAATCTGCTGGCGTCCACGTTCGCTGACCTTCAACGACAGATCAACAGTCGCTTCTTCATCGTTGGTGCGGCGATCGACGTCTTTGTCCTTGTCGATTGGATTGAAGTAACCGAGCTGATTCAGTTTGACGACTGAATACTCCCAGTACGCATCGTCGTAGATGTCCCCTTCATTGATGAGCACTTCACGACGCAACACGTTGTCGCGTGTGAACGTGTTGCCGACGAATTCCAAACGACGCAGTGTGAACTGTTTTCCTTCTTCAATAGTGACAGTGAAGTCGACGATGCCTTCGTTTGGATTAGCGGGATTGTCTTTGAACGTCGGGACGGGTTCAGCGGTGTATTCGATAAAACCCTGCCGGCCGTAAAACTTCTTCAGGTTTTCAAAGAGACCTTTGCTTACCTTCTCGCCGTCGGCGATGTCGCCTTTGTTGAGACCGATTACCGCCCTGATCTGCGCTTCGGAGAAGATCGAGTTGCCTTCGACTTTGAACTCTCCGAGGCGATAAACCTTTCCTTCCACAATCGGAACGGTTACACGCAATCCCTCATCGACTGATGACAGAAACGGCAATGGCAGAACCGGAAAACCCGTGCGACGCGGGCCGATACTTTCTACGCGCGGCTCACCGTGCCGCGCCTGTAGATAGCCCTTCGAACGCATGTAGTTGTCCACCGCGCGCAGGTCGTATTCCAGTTTTTCGCGGTGAAGAATGTCAGAGCCTTTGAACCGAGTGATCAGACCGGCCTCTTTGACGTACTTCATAGCGCCGCGCAGTTGGCCGTCGCTGAAAACCTGGTTACCTTCAAACTGGATGTCGACCACACGCACTCGATCACCTTCTTCGACGTGAAACGTGATCGCGAGTGACGTTGCTGAAACTTCTTCCGTGCGCTCTTCAACGGTGGCGTTCGGGTGCCCGCCCTCGGCGAGTAGTTCTTTCATAACCCGCATGGCGTTACGAACTTTCACCGGGTCGTAGATACTCTCCTTCGACACACCGACGCGCCGTTCGCGGAAGGCTTTGAGGATGTCCGACTCCTGCACGCTGTGCAGACCTTCAAACGTCAGGTCGCGGATGATGGGCAACTCTTTGACTTCGAAAATAATGTTGACGCCGCCGCGTGGACCATTTTCGGTCAACACACGAGTGGCGGTCTTGTCGAAGAACGTCAACGAAAGCAACGTCTGGTAGTCACGCTGAACCTGGTCGACGTTGTACGGGTCGCCGGGGCGTGTCTGGATGTAATAAAGGATATCGTCCTTACGCAGGCGGCGGTTGCCGATGATGTCTACGTTTTCGACGATTCGCTGTTGTTGTGGTTGAGTTTGCTGGGCTGATACGCGTCCCGGCGTGACGAAGGTTACAGTGATTCCAGTCATTAGGCTCAAAAAGAAGAGCCAAAACACGCGATATGAGTGCATAGGCACCAATTCCCTCAATAGTTCTTACCGGGCCTCAGAAACTTCGGGGAGCTTATGAGTGCTGAACTGGAAACTAAGACAGCAGCTTTGATTCAGTCTTAGAATAGCCAGTTGTCCAGCTTTTGAGTAGCAAAGTGGCGCATTATAAGCCAAAGAACAGCAAACTCCAAAAGTGGAACAAGCCACGCATTCTCATAATTTTGGGGGCTTTCTCGGCGGTCTCTGCGTACCTCTGCGCTCTCTGCGTTAAAGTCAATTTCAACGCAGAGGCCGCAGAGGTACGCAGAGACCGCAAAGATTAGTGAATTAGTAAGGCGTCGTCAGCGGCTTCCACGCCTTCGGGGCGGAAATCGAGCTCCTGCCCATTGAGGAAAACTTCGACTACCGTCGCGCCCTCGAGCTGGCCCTGAATCAACGCCTCAGACAAGGGATCTTCCACATATTTCTGCAAAGCACGCCGGATCGGACGGGCTCCGTACAAACGATCCGCGCACGTCTTGTCGACAATCCAGCGCTTGGCTTCGTCCGTCAACCTGACATCAAAGCCGTGCCGGCTCATCGTCTTGTTGATCTGGTCGAGCTGCAACTGCACCACTTCAAGAAGCTCATGGTCAAGCAACTGATCAAAGATGATGATCTCGTCGAGACGATTGATGAACTCGGGATTGAACGTTTGCCGCACTGACGACATCACCATCTCTTCCACTTTTTCTCGCGTGGCATCGGTATTCGCCTGGAACCCCAGCGTGCCCTTCTTCTGAATGAAGCGGGCGCCGATGTTTGAAGTCATGATGATGATCGTGTTTTTGAAATCTACTGTGTTGCCGAGCGCGTCAGTCAGAATGCCGTCTTCAAACACTTGCAGCAGGATGTTGAAGATGTCGGGATGTGCCTTCTCGATTTCATCGAACAACAGCACCGAGTAAGGCGAACGCTTGATACGTTCCGTCAGTTGACCGCCTTCTTCGTGGCCCACATAGCCCGGCGGGGATCCGATCAGTTTCGAGACGGAATGCTTCTCCATGAACTCCGACATGTCGAAACGAATCAACGCGCGCTCACTGCTGAACAGAAACTGCGCGAGCGACCGCGCAACTTCAGTCTTACCGACACCCGTTGGACCAAGGAACAGGAACGAACCAACCGGACGCAATGGATTCTTGAGTCCGGCTCGCGATCTGCGAATCGCACGAGCAAGCGCGGAGATTGCAGGACGCTGCGAAATGACGCGCTTATGAAGCTCGATTTCGATTCGCAACAACTTCTGCGTCTCTTCCTCTTTCAGCGAATTGACGGGAATTCCGGTCCAGCGAGCAATCACGTCCTCTACGTCGTCGCGGGTGACTTCCGCGGAAACGAGCGCGTCTTCCTCACGGACGCGCAGGCTCGACGTATCACCGTAAGATCGCGACCACTCATTCAGTTCGTTCCAATCGGCGAGATTGCCTTGTTCACGTCTGACGCGGAGCTTAACGCGCGCGCCGGCCTCGTCGATCACGTCAATCGCTTTGTCGGGCAGGAAACGATCGGGGATGTAACGATGCGACTGGTAAACAGCGGCATGCAGCGCGTCGTCGGTGTAACGGACCTGGTGAAAACTCTCGTAACGTTCACGCACGCCGTCAAGAATGCTGACTGCTTCTGCTTCAGACGGAGGCGGCACTTTCACGGCCTGGAAGCGACGTTCCAGCGAGCGATCTTTTTCGATCGACTTGCGAAACTCAGCGGGCGTAGTAGCGCCGATACATTGAATCTCACCGCGCGATAACGCCGGTTTCAGGATGTTCGCCGCATCGAGTGAACCTTCAGCCGATCCGGCTCCGACGAGTGTGTGCAACTCATCGATGAAGACGATGTACTGCGGGTTCTCAACCAGCTCACGCATGATCTGCTTCAAGCGCTCTTCGAACTGGCCGCGATACTTCGTGCCCGCAACGATCAACGAAAGATCGAGTGAAAGTATTCGTTTGTGTTCAAGAAACGATGGGACATCGCCGCGCACGATTCGTTGAGCCAGACCTTCGACGATCGCAGTCTTGCCGACGCCTGGTTCGCCAATCAACACCGGATTGTTCTTCGTGCGCCGACAGAGAATTTGGACCACGCGTTCGATCTCGGCTTCGCGGCCGATTAGTGGATCGAGTTTGTCGTTGGCGGCATCCTCAGTTAGATCGCGTGAGAACTCAACGAGGTGTGGTGTGTCTTTCTTCTGCGAAGTGCGGGCATCGACGCCTGACTGCCGGGCAATCTCGTCACGCACTGCATTCAGTCTCAAGCCGCGTTCGTAAAGTATCTCCGCGGCCATGGAACGCTCTTCACGAAGTAGACCAAGCAGCAGGTGTTCGGTGCCGATATGACGATGTTGCAGGCGATCGCTTTCCTCGTGTGCGTAAGCGAGCACGTGCTTGGTTTCGGGCGCGAGCGGGAGTTCAACTGAGGTGGAGATCTTTTCACGCAGGAGGGTGCGGCCTTCGATCTCCTTGCGAATCGACTCAATGGAAACTTGTGCTCGCGGGAAAAAGCGTCCGGTCAGGGTCTTATCTTCGCGCATTAGACCCAATAAAAGGTGCTCCGGCTCGATAGCTGGGGCTCCAAACTGTGACGCTTCGTAGCGCGCGAAGAAAATTACACGTCGCGCTTTTTCAGTATAGCGTTCGAACATCTTGGTATCGGTAAAACGTCCTTATAATTGCGTTTGCCGTGATTTAGTATCCGGCGAACTTGGCGGCATTATAACCTATGCGAACGTTATCGGGAATTTATTCCCAACAGCCCTTTATTTCAGGCGCCCGTCCTCGAGCACCAGTGACCGATCACACATACGAGCCAAACCGGGGCTATGGGTTGCAATAACTGTGATCGCGGGTTGGCTATGGGCATACGCAACGAGGGTCTGACCTATCTCTTCGCCGATTGCGGCATCCAGATTTCCAGTCGGCTCATCAGCTAATAACAGCTTTGGCTGCATAACTAAAGCCCGCGCGACCGCAACACGCTGCTGTTCGCCCCCCGAAAGATGCGACACGGGATGATCCGTCCGGTCTGCGAGTCGGGAGTCTTGCAAAAGCGTCCGGGCGCGTGCGTAGGCGCGATCTTTCTTCCAGCGCGCAATTAATAGAGGCAAAGCGACGTTTTCGAGTGCGGAAAGGTCAGGCAGCAGGTAGTGAAACTGGAAAACGAAACCGATCTCGCCGTTGTTGTGGTCGAACTCAATCGTGCCGTGGTCGGGTGTCTCCAGACCACCGAGCAGATGAAGTAACGTGGACTTTCCCGAACCTGAGGCGCCGGTGATCGCGATGCTTTCACCACTGTTTGCCGCAAACGTGACCCCGCGCAAGACGTCTATACGCTGCCCATTCGGCGCGATAAAACTCTTACGCAGATCGACGACGCGGATCATGAGTCGCGCAACGCCTCGACCGGTCGCATTCGCGATGCTGCATGCGCAGGATAGATCGTCGCCAACACGCTCAACACGAATGCGACCAGCGCCGCCAAAAACATCTCTGTGGGTCTCGGTGTCAACGGCACGTTACTGATTGAGTAAACGTCTGCGGGCAGGCTCACGAGTTTGTAATGATTTCCGATCAGGCAGAGAACGAGACCCACGGCGACGCCAGCGAGTGCGCCGATAGCTCCGACTACAGCGCCTTCAATGATGAACACGAGCATCACGCCTGCGCGAGTGGCGCCGAGCGCGCTGAGGATCGCGATGTCCCGGCGTCGTTCAACCACCACGAGTATCAGCATCGTCGTGATGTTGAGTGTGGCGATGGCGATGATGAGACCGATGATGAAGAGTCCCATACGACGTTCGAGTGCGAGTGCCGAGAAGAGTGGCTGGTTCGCTTGTTGCCAATCGACGAGAGTGTAAGTGTTACCGAGAAGTTTTGAGACATTCGCAGCTACTTGCTTCACGTTGTCAGCATCGCTGACCTGGACGCTCATTACGGACGCGGCGTGATTGTCTCCGGCAAATACAGACGCGGTGTCGAACGCGACATAGATCCACGTCGAGTCGTATTCAAACAATCCGGAGCGAAACGTGCCCGCAACTCGCAGTCGTCGTGTGACCTGTTCATTAGCCGGTAGAACCTGAAAAACATCACCGACTGAAACGCCCAGCTTCGTCGCGAGATCGATGCCGACGATAGCGTTTGGTATTTCACTCGGCACAAACAGCGGCGCAAACGAGCCTTGATTCAACCAGCGCACCGCCTGGTCATTCTCAACGCCTCTAAGCACTGCATAACCGGACCCTTTTGATCCGCGCGCAAGAGCGCCGTCATAAGTAGTTGCCGAAGCACTGACCACACCATCAACTTCGCGCAAACGTCTTGCAAGCTCTGCGTGATTCTCAATCGGCCGGCCATCACCACGCACGATACTTAAGTGCGCGGTGCCTTGCAGGATCTTGTCCTTCATCTCGTCGCGAAAGCCGTTCGATAAAGCAAACGCAACGATGAGCGCCGCCACACCCATACAAATCCCCAGCACCGCCGCTAACGAAGTCGCCCGCGCCAATCGCCTCTTTCGCCGCGATCTGAGATATCGAAGAGCGAGAAATACTTCGTATGGCATAGGAATGCATCAAGGTTTCATGCAAAGGCGCAAGTTACAAACTAAGACGCAAAGAAGAATTGCGGCTTTGCGTCTTCACTTTGCGTCTTTGCGTGAAATATTATCTTCTACCCGGTGCACACTTCTTCGTGTCTTCAGGTCTGTTCTCGGGCAACAAACGACTCAAATTCGGATTGTCCCGCGCGGTTGGATCGCCAGGCCAACTGATCTCATAAAGCGTTCCATCCACCTGTCGAAAACTGAAATGCTTCTCCAGTTCCACGATCACCGGTATCTCTTCGCGCTGCCAGCCGCACGGTAACCACCAGCGCGGATCCGCATCGATAAACACGCGTCGCCGGTGATTGAGATGGTTCTGAATGATCGAAAACAACTTATCACCGGGCCATCCGCCGCCCGTCCCGATCGACTTCCAACGGCCCTCACCGATCGACGCCCAGTAATTCACCGCGATCGTTTGCGCGCCCGAGATCATGATCGCATCCAACGGCACCTTCTCGAGCCGGTGCTTGTACTCCTTACTCATCGCGCGTCGCTGAATGAACTCAAAACTGATCGGCCGCATGTGAATGAAGAAGATCGTCGCCAGCAGCACGATCACAAGCGAGCAACCAATGAGCGCACGTCGCTCTGTTCCCAATTTCCTGCGCGCGAGTTGTAACAACCAGAACGCGCCGAGCGGTACCAACGCCGGCAGACCGCTGAGAAAGTAACGCCAGTTAACAGTCGTGCTGTAATTGAAGAACAGCAGCAGGTTGGCCCAGAACCCGGTCAGCCACAACATCAGCATCGGCGATAACCGTCGCTTGCGCCACTCGAAAAACGGAGCGAAAGGAACTGTCAAAAACACGAGCGGCGCGCTGACAAAATAAAGCATGATGTACGTAGGCAGATTCCAGATGGCGACCGGATGTCGCGACGACTCCTGCTGCATCGACTCACGCCAGCCAAACCAAACCCACCGGTAGCTCGGATCGCTGATGAACCAGTACGCAAACCAACTGAAGGCAAAGAACAAAAAGACGAGACACGACGCAGCCACATACAAAATTTGGCGCCGCTGTAACTTCCATCCCAAAACAAATGGCGCAAACACCAGCCACGGCGCATAGAACCCAACCGTCTCACGAAGATTCACCCCAAGGCCCATCAACGCCGCGGCTATCAATACCAGCCAGAATTTATTTTGCTGTACTCCGCGCAAGTGAATGATCAGCGCGGTCGCCAGTAGGAGCACTGAAGGCACGTCAGTCATCACCTGCCCGCCGTAAAGCACGAACACAGGCGAGAAGGTGACGAGCAGCGCAGCGACGGTGGCGGTGTAGAGTGAACGACTAATATCACGCGCGAGAATCCAGCACGCAATCACAGCCAGCGGCGACTGGGCCACCACCGCATACTTGAAGATCAAGTACGCATGTTCCTGCTGCACATTGAAAAGCGCGTGGGCGAGTACAAACAGGTAGTGATTGCCGAAGATGAAAAGATTACGACCGAGGGCCATCGACGACGGATAACCTGCCAACGACAGCATCGTGTAGTCCATGCCGTCCCAGTCGCCGATGAATGGATCGACAAAACAGAGAACCAGGATCAATGAAATGATTGCGGGTGGTAACCACCAGCGCCATTGACGCCAAAATGACGCCACGCCAGCCGGGGCACTGGAATTTACGAGCGGAAAAGTTTCAGACGTGTTTGTCGCCAGAGGTATTTGGGTCAACGAGTTGAGCTTCGACCGCATGTTCCGGCCGTTTCACCATCTTTACGCGATTACCCTGCGCATTGTACTCAACTTCGTCCATGATGTTGTAGATAAGGAGGACGCCGCGGCCCGAAGTGCGAAAGAGGTTGGCCGGATCACATGGATCGGGGATCTCGCGAATATCGAATCCCTCGCCTTCATCTTCGACCGTAAAACTCGCTTCTTTCGCTGACAGTTCCGCCGTGATCTTCAGCAACTTGGAGGGATCGTTTTTGTTTCCGTGCTTGACTGCGTTAACAAAAGCTTCGTCGAGCGCGATGAAAAGGTTCGAGCGCTCCGGGCGAATCAGACCGAGCTTCGCGACTCGCTCCTGTAAGTATTCCAGTATGCCGTTCATCAGCGCCAGATCGCTGGGAAGTTCAAACTCGATCTTTTCGTGAACGCGAGGGAGCAGGCTGGGATCGTCAACGTAACGGAGTTTGTGGGCGAGGGTTTGTTCGACAATCTCGCGCAACTCCTCGCGGTTGTAAGGCAGCCGCAGATAGTTTGCCGCGCCCATCTTGAACGCCCTGACCTCCTCGTCGGCAAGATCACTGATTATCAGATCAAAACTATCGAGATCGTTGCGCCGCAGCGCCTTCTCGCGCTCAACGGAAATCACGACTTCGTGCCCGAGGCCTTCGAGAGCCTGTTCGAGAACACGCAACTCATCGTTATTATCGACGATGAGAATCCGGCGTTTGTCCATCGAGCTCCAATCTTAACGAGTAGTACGAGGAGAGATTCGACTGGCTGTACGAAAATCTATCGCCACACGTTCGAAATATATCAGAGTCATAGACAGGATTACAGGTTTGCACGCAGCGGCCAATCCGGTTAATCATGTAAATCCTGAAATCCTTTCGTAATAATGGCCAAACCCGGCAAACTACAAACGTTTCTCGAGTACTCCGCGGCTAAGACAGTCATCGAAACTCTCGGCCGATTACCTGCGCCCGCCGCGTTCGCGGCCGGTCGCGCCATGGGCAAACTTGCCTACATGTTGGCGGGCGATCTGCGCCGCACGGGGCGAATCAACCTCCAACTCGCCTTTCCCGAGAAAAGCGAAG
>Ga0070700_100000231_pt1 | contig 30682 bp, 33 predicted proteins | sample KBSK5101metaG_FD_65456 | JGI IMG/M metagenome (GOLD analysis project Ga0070700, IMG submission 65456) | Corn, switchgrass and miscanthus rhizosphere microbial communities from Kellogg Biological Station, Michigan, USA - KBS K5-10-1 metaG | ecosystem: Host-associated > Plants > Roots >...
ACCGGCGCCTACGACCTGATCATGCTCGACGATCCGTGGTTTCCGCGTTTCGCCAGCGAGCAACTGTTGACCGACCTGACGCCGCTCCTGCAGCAGCGTGGGCAGACTAATCCCGAGAGCGATTTCGTTGCGACTTCGATCGCGCTTTGCCGCCATCCTTATCAAACTGGTTCCCTCTACGCGTTTCCCTACGTCGGCAACTCGCAATTATTTTTTTATCGCAAAGATCTTTTTGAGAAACATTCGTTGAAAGCGCCGGCAACGTGGGACGACGTGCTCGCGGCCGCGAAAACGATCCAGGAGAAAGAAAGTGCAGGCGTGAATGGCGGGCAGCTCTACGGTTACGTCATGCGCGCGGAACAAGGGAACGCCGCCGTGGCCGACTTCATGCCCATCTTCTGGGCCTTCGGTGGCGAGATGTTTGACGCAAGTGGAAAGCCCACGGTCAACAGTCCCGAAGGCATCGCAGCGCTTCAATTCATGATCGAACTCGGCAAATACTCGCCACCGGGTTACGTGAGTTTCAATGCAAGCGACGTCGGCGCACACCTGTTGCAAGGAACGGCGGCGATGTCGATCAACTGGCCCGTGTGGATCAGTTCGTTCAGCGATCCGGCGAAATCGAAAGTGATCGGAAAGATCGAGTTTACGACGCTGCCGAGCGGGCAGAAGCAAGGGCAGGCCGAGATTGGCAACTGGCTGATCGCGATTCCGCGCGACTCGCGAAACGCAGCAGATGCGATGGACTTTTTACTCTGGGCCACAACCGCGCAACAGATGAAACAATCGGCGCAACAAGGCAATCCACCGACGCGCAAGTCGCTCTTCAACGATGCCGAGTTGATGGCGAAGAATCCGGCGTACCCGGCGCAATTGCGTTCACTCGAAAGCTCACGGCCGCGACCGCGCACGCCATACTGGAACGAGATTGAAAACGCTTTTGGCATCTTTCTTTCCAAGGCCAACAGCGGCGAACTGTCGCCCGCGGATGCGATGAATCAGGCGAATGCCGAAATCGAGAAGATTCTTCAGCGCGCAAAATAGACGCGAATGGCTGTTGCCCGCGCTCTTCATCGCGCCGGCTCTCGCGGTGCTCCTTTCTCTTTCGATCTACCCGCTCTTCTATTCGATAACGATCAGCCTGCAACAGGAAACGTCGAGCGGCGTTGTTTGGACTCTCGGAAACTTCACACGTCTCTTTTCCGACAACTTCTTCCTGATCGCGATGGTCCATACGTTCGTTTACGCGGTGGCGGCGCTGAGTTGTGAATTTCTGCTCGGGTTGGGTTTGGCGCTGTTGTTGAATTCGCGGATGCGTGGTCGTGGATTGTTGCGCGCGAGTTTGCTGGTCCCGATGATGCTGCCGAGCGTGGTCGTTGGTGTTATTTGGCGTTTGATGCTTAATCCTGACTTCGGCGCGATTAACGGAACGCTTCGCCAATTGGGCATAAGCACTGAAGGTTTGACGTGGACGGCATCGCCGAAGCTCGCGATGCTTTCAGTTATCGCAGTCGATGTTTGGCAGTGGACGCCGTTTGTATTCCTCGTGCTGCTGGCGGGACTGCAGGCGATTCCAGAGGAGCCGTACGAAGCGGCGCTGATCGATGGGTCGAGTCGCTGGCAAACGTTCTGGCACGTCACGTTGCCGTTGCTCAAGCCGTCGATCCTGATCGTGTTGCTGCTGCGCACGATGGATCTGCTGCGGGTGTTCGATCAGATTTTCATACTGACTGAAGGTGGGCCGGGGTTCACGACGGAGACGATTAGTCTTTACATATATCGCACCGCGTTTCGCTTCTTTGATTTTGGTTACGCGGCGGCGATGTCGTTTGTGCTACTCGCGCTGACGAATGTGATCAGCGTGATCTATATCAAGTTTTTGCAGGCGAAAGATGCGATCTAGGTTTCGTTATGTGTTGCTGGTCCCGGCGCTGTTGTTCGCGCTCGCGCCGGTCTACTGGATGCTCACGATCTCTTTGAAATCGGAGGTCGATCAGTTTGCGACGCCACCGCCGTGGTTCGTGTTCACGCCGACGCTTGACCATTATTACGACGCATTTGTTACGCGCGGTTTCGGTGAATATTTACTGAACAGCGCGATTGTCTCGGTTAGCTCGACGATTTGCGCGCTCGTAATCGGCACACTCGCGGCGTATGCGCTCACACGATTTGAATTGCCCTGGCGTCTCAACCGGCATCTTTCCTTGTGGATCCTTTCAACGCGAATGTTTCCGGCAATCGTCACTGCGGTGCCGTTGTTTCTGATGATGCGCGACCTGCGACTGCTCAATACGCGCGCGTCGCTGATCATTGTCTACACTGCGTTCAACTTGCCGTTCGTGGTCTGGATGATGCGCGGTTTCTTTGCGGACTTGCCGCGCGATCTCGAGGAAGCAGCGCTCGTCGACGGCGACTCGCGTTTGGGCGCGCTCGTGCGTGTGGTGCTGCCCCTCGTTGCGCCCGGTCTTGCCGCCACCGCGGTGTTTTGTTTGATCATTTCATGGAATGAGTTTCTGTTTGCGCTCGTGTTGACTCAGACGGACGCGGCGATGACGTTGCCGGTCGGAATCGCCGGACGCGTTACGCAGTACGAAATCAAGTGGGGCGTGATGAGCGCCGCGGCGTCAGTCGCGTTGGTACCGATTCTCGTGTTCGCGCTCGCGTTACAAAAGTACCTCGTACGCGGACTGTCGCTCGGAGCGGTTAAAGGTTAGATGGGGATTGAATTTCGCAATGTCAGTAAACACTTCGGTGGCGCGTCCGTCGTCGATGATCTGTCGCTCGAGATCCGTGATGGTGAATTTGTCGTGCTGCTTGGACCATCCGGTTGCGGCAAGACGACGACGTTGCGAATGCTCGCCGGACTCGAGACTGTTTCCTCGGGTGACATCTTTATCGACAGCGAACGTGTCAACGATGTGCCGACGCAGCATCGCGACCTGGCGATGGTCTTTCAGAGTTATGCGCTCTATCCGCACATGACTATTGCTGAAAACATCGGCTATCCGTTGCGCGTCAGAAAATTCGACAAGGCGCAACGTGTCGAGCGCGTCAATCGCGTCGCTGCAATGCTCGAGATTGAATCGTTGCTCGAGCGCAAGCCGCGACAGTTATCAGGCGGTGAACGCCAGCGCGTGGCCCTCGCGCGTGCGATCGTGCGCGAGCCGCGCGCTTACCTGATGGACGAACCGCTCTCGAATCTCGACGCGCGTCTGCGAGTGCAGATGCGTGGAGAGTTGAAGCGGCTTCAGCACCAGCTCGGCACCACCACCATTTACGTAACTCACGATCAGGCTGAAGCGATGACACTCGCCTCGCTCGTCGCAGTGATGCGCAAAGGGCGGCTGCAACAGTTCGACACGCCGATGAATATTTACAACTGTCCGGCAAACCGGTTCGTGGCGGAGTTCGTTGGTAGTCCGAGTATGAACTTCATCGAAGGCGAACGAACCACGATTGGCATCAGGCCGGAGCACATTCAGATTTTCTCAGAACCGCGCGACGGCGCGATTGCCGCGAGTGTTTATGTAACTGAGTTGATGGGCAACGAAACCTTCGTGTTTCTTTCGTTCGGAACGAACCGCCTTATCGCTCGTGCACCCGCGGACTTTCGTGCCGAAGTGGAAAGCAAAGTGTGGCTGCAACTCGCGAAAGACAAAATGCACTACTTCGATCCGAAGTCGGGAGAGAGTCTCACACAAAGGCACAAAGTTTAAACGAAGACACAAAGATGGTTTACTTTGTGCCTCCGTTTTAACTTTGTGCCTTTGTGTGAAATCCTATTCCGGCACTCCGATCGCCTGCGCTAACGTCGGCCACATCTGCGTCGCCCACAGCTCATAGCCCTCATCAGACGGATGAAACCCGTCGGCTGAAAAATACTCCGGATGCGAAGGAAGCTCCTGTTTCGTGATCGTGTAGATGTCGAAGATCGTCACCCCGTACTTGTTTGCGATCTCCTCCAGCTGCTTGCAGAACTCGTCAATCTGTCGCTGGTATTGGCTGCGCATCGAGTTCGGAATTCGCGGCGCACTCGAAATGTCGGGCAGGTTCGTCACCACGATCGAGGCGTGAGTCTTCTCCTTGAGCGTGCTCAGAATCTGGTCGAAGTTTTTGGAAAACTGTTCGATCGTCAGCCCGTGACCGATGTCGTTGATGCCGATGCCGACAGTTACCAGATCGGGATTGAGTGCGACGCCGCGTTCCAACTGGTTGCGCACGACGTCCGCCGTAGTCGAGCCGCTGACACAAAGATTCGACAACTTCGACTGCGGACGCCGCTCTTCGAGCCGTTTGAACAGCCGCGCCACGTAGCCACCATTTCTTGCACCAACCCCTGCTCCGGTTGAATCACCGAGAGCCACATAAACAATAGGACCTGTCGTTATCATTGGTGTTTCCGACGTCTTCGCATGATTACATCCCGCGCCGAGCATTGCTCCGAAAACTATGAGAACTAATGCAAAAGTTAGAATTTTTTGTCCCACAAACCCTCCTTGCCAGCTTGAAAAAACCTGTCAATCCTGTCCAACTTCCATTAAACTACGTGCCATGCCGCATTACGAACCCGAAGCCTGGCGCGATGGTCAGCAGTCTGACGGCGAGCCCTCGATGAGGGAGCAGTGCCGCCTGCTGGATCTGCTGGGCCGGATAAACTACCGGATTCTGAGTGGCAATAAAGTTTATGTCGAGGTGGGAGGAGTCGTTTACAAAACTATTTACGGTGGTTACTGGCGCAGCGTCTTCACCGGCATCGAACATTACCTGCTGCACTGCGAACAAGTTTCCACCGCCGTTTGGAAAGACGATAAACCAACTTCTGTAGACCTTCCGATCGCGTATTCGAACGGCGGTTGGACCACCAGCAGCGGTCACTCACTTTTGTTCCTGCTCAATCGCGATCAAGAGTTTCACGCAAAGTCGCAATCAACTCTTCAGCGTTTTCTTCGGAGAAGGGCATCGGTGGACGGATCTTGAGTACGTTGTGATGTGGACCATCAGTGCCGAGTAGAATTCCGCGTTCGCGCATTTGATTCACAACATTAGCAGCCTCAATGCCGGCCGGCTTGCCGTTGCTTACGAGCTCGACACCGATGAACAATCCTGAGCCGCGCACATCGCGGATGATCTCGTGGTGTTGTTGTAACGCGCGCAAGCCGTCGAGCAAACGTTCGCCAACTGCGAGCGCGTGTGCCTGCAAGTTCTCCTCCTGAACAACTTCCAACACCTTCAACCCGATTGCGCACGAAACGTTGTTACCGCCAAAGGTGCTGAAGAATTCCATGCCGTTAGCAAACGAGTCGGCAATCGCACGTGTCGTGATCACTGCGCCGATCGGATGTCCGTTGCCGATCGGTTTACCGAGCACGACGATATCGGGAACGACGCCGTACTTTTCGAAAGCCCAGAAGTGCGTGCCGGTACGACCGTAACCTGTCTGCACTTCGTCGGCTATACAAACTCCGCCCGCATCGCGGACTGCTTCATACACGTGAGCGAGATAGCCGTCGGGAAAAATAATCTGTCCCGCCACGCTCGGCATCGACTCGGCGATGAACCCGCAGAGACTGGATCGTAGCTGGTTTGCGATATTGACAACGTGTCGTGCGTCTTCCCTAGACGCCGGAAGCGGAGCTTTGTGTACCCACGAAGGTGCATGCTCGCCGCCTGGACCATCGTGCTTGTAAGGGCTGATATCGATCAGCGTGGTGGTGTTTCCGTGATACGCGTGCTCGAGCACGATCAGGTCGCGCGCTTTTGTGTGCGCGCGTGCGAGGCGTAGCGCGAGCTCGTTTGCCTCGCTACCCGAGTTGACGAAGAAACAAACGTTCAGGGGATCGGGCAACAAGGCAGTCAACTTCTCCGCATACTCGAGGATCAACTCGCTCAGGTATCGCGTGTTTGTGTTCAGCAGTTCCATCTGCTGCCGGCCTGCGGCGACGACCTGCGGGTGACAATGACCGACGTGCGCAACGTTGTTGTAAGCATCGAGATAGCGCCGGCCATCGTCGTCGTAGAGATACTGCATATAGCCACGCACGATGTTCAGCGGCTTTTCATACGCAATACTCAGATTACGACCGAGCAGCCGGCTGCGCGCTTCAATCAGGGCTTTGATCCGTGTCATCCGTGTTCTACATTAACCGCGGCAACGTCGCTTCAATCGCTTTTTGACTAATCCTTAAGTACTCATTGTCCGGCTGCTCGCGTAGCTGGTACGCCGCAATGCAAACGCTCATCGCGAGTCGCAGCCGCACTAACGGCCACAACACCTCCAGTTCCTCATCGAGCAAGGCAAACTCACTGGTGTAGCCCTTAACAACTTCATTCGCCACGGCACGCGGAGCGGCTTTATCAAGCACAACGTACGCGATCGCAATCGCGAGATCTCCGACAGTGTAGCTGTAAACCATATCGCCGAAGTCGATCAGACCCGTCACGATCATTTGTTCGGGATCGACTAGCACGTTGTAATCATTCGCATCGCCGTGAATCACGCTTCGTCGCAGGCCGCTCTTGAATTCAACTCTACATCGCAACACCAAATCACGCAGCGCAGCGTCTTGAATGAGCGTGGAATATTCATCAATGATGCGGTTGCCGTTCGTGAGATCCCAGTGCAAGTCGCGATGCACGGCCGGATGATCGAAGTCGCTAAGTGCATGGTCCAGTTGTCCCAGCTTGCGTCCGAGATCACCCAGCAACTCTGATGACTGCGGCTGAACCCCCGCGAATGGCACACCGGGAAGATAGCGGACCAGGCGAGCAAAGTAAGTGTTGCCAACCGTTACGATACTGGACACCGGCGACTGGCAAAACGAGACTCGCGAGCCCACGTGTTTCAAAACCGCGTTCTCCGCTTCGAGAAACGCGCGCGACTCGAGCCCGTTTGCAATCTTCAGTACGAACTTTTCACCCGCGCCATCCGTAAGCAGAAAGTTCTGATCGCGTTCACTCGGCAACGACTGCGCGCAGCCGCGAATTCTGAACAGTTCGTCAGCGATGGCTTCCGCTGAAGTGACGTTGAAATCGGGAACGTGTTTTAAATGCTGAGCCACAGATAACACAGATTACACTATAATTTGGCGGCAATGACTCAACTCATTTCAACAATCGCAATCGCAATGGGCGCGTCGTGGGTATCGGGTATAAATCTCTACGCGACTGTCGCGACGCTCGGCTTGCTCAGCCGCTTTGCACACCTGCGACTGCCCGGTGAGCTCGAGGTGCTGACTAGCTGGTGGGTCATCGGTGTCGCGGTTGTTCTCTATCTCATCGAGTTTTTCGCGGACAAGATTCCGATCGTCGACAGCACCTGGGACGTGATTCACACCTTCATTCGCGTTCCGGCCGGCGCGGTGCTGGCCGCAAGCGCCTTCGGCGATTTCGATCGCAGTATCCAGGTGATCGCACTGCTCCTTGGCGGCGGTCTCGCTCTCAGCTCTCACGGAACCAAGGCCGCAACACGAGCGGTCTTGAATGCGAGTCCTGAACCGGTTTCAAATATCGTCGCGAGCGTCGTCGAAGACATTCTGGCGGTCGTCTCCGTAATCTGCTCTGTCCTCTTTCCCGTGTTACTCTTCGTCATTGTCGGTGTTGGTTTAGTAATATCGTTTCTGGTATTCAAACGAGTTATCAGATTCTTCCGGCAGGTGGTGAGAAGTGTCCGCGGCTGGTTCGCACCTGCCACATCGTAAGAGCAACTCTCTGCGTCCTTTGCGGTCCTCTGCGATCTCTGCGTTGAAGAGCATTTTTGACGCAGAGGACGCAGAGATACGCAGAGAGCCGCAGAGAAAAGGACGCAGAATAATGTTTCGGTATATTTGTCTCTTGTTGGTCCTGGCTATTCCGATCCAGGCGCAATCAACTGACTCTTCATTCTTCAACGGACTTCGTTATCGACTCGTTGGCCCAGCGCGCGGCGGGCGTGTTACGACTGTCACCGGCGTGCCTTCCCAACCAAAAACGTTCTACATGGGCGTTGCGAGTGGTGGTCTATTCAAGACGACTGACAGCGGCGCCACCTGGACACCAATCACTGACGGCAAAATACCGCTCGGCTCAACCGGCTCGATCGCCGTTGCCGATTCCGATCCAAACGTGATTTATCTCGGCACCGGATCAGACGGTGTGCGCAGCAACGTCTCCACTGGCCGCGGCGTGTACAAGTCAACCGATGCCGGCGAGACGTGGAAGTTTGTTGGTCTTTATAACACTGGACAGATTGGCGCGGTGCGCATCCACCCGGCTAATCCCGACATCGTTTGGGTTGCAGCCGGCGGCGACGCCTTTAGGTCGAATGAAGAGCGCGGTATTTTCAAAACCATAGACGGTGGCAAGACGTGGCGCAAAGTGTTGTTTATTTCTGACGCTGTTGGCGCAATGGATGTCGAGTTGCAACCGGGCAATCCGAACGTTGTTTACGCGTGGATGTCGCATCTCGAACGCAAACCATGGACGATCATCAGCGGCTCGCGTGAAGGTGGTTTCTACAAGAGCACCGACGGCGGCGAACACTTCACGAAGATCGCTAATGGTCTTCCCAACGAGTTGATCGGCAAAGCTAATCTCGCCGTCACGGCTGCAAATCCGAGTCGCATCTACGCGCTCATCGAAGCGAAGCCCGGCGGTGGTTTTTATCGTTCGGAAGACGCAGGCCAAACCTGGGCGTTGATCAATTCACAAGGCTCGCTGATCCAGCGCCCCTTCTACTACACCTCGCTCGGCTCGGATCCTTCGAATGCTGACGTCGTTTACGCCGGCGCCGAAGGTTTCTTTAAATCGACCGACGGCGGCAAGACGTTTACGACCTTTCGCACGCCGCACGGCGACAATCACGACATCTGGGTCAATCCCAAAGATAGCCAGGTGATAATCCAGTCGAACGACGGCGGGGCTAATATCTCTTCAGATGGCGGCAAGACATGGTCGTCACAAATGAATCAGCCCACTGCCGAGATCTACGGCATCTGGGTCGACAATCAGTTTCCTTACAAACTTTACGGCGCGCAGCAGGACAACACGACGCTGATTATCTCCAGCCAGGCCGAACCGTTTTCGACTGCTGACTGGCGCACTGGACCGGGTTGTGAAACTGGTCCGATCATGCCGTATCCGTTAAATCCGGACATCGTCTACGGCTCGTGCAAGGGGCAGTATGGCGTGATGAATCTCAAGACCGGTCAGGAGAAGAATTACTGGATTGGCGCGCAATCGCTTTACGGCAATCCCGCGAGCGATCTGATCTATCGCATGCAACGCGTGTCGCCGATGGCGACGTCGCCACACGATCCGGAAGTCCTTTACTACGGGTCGCAATACGTTCACCGCACGCGTGACAAGGGTGTGACGTGGGAACGCATCTCGCCCGATCTGACAGCGCATCCCGATTGTTGTCAGGGCGCCAGTGGCGAGCCGATTACGCGCGATGTCACGGGCGAGGAGTTTTACAGCACGCTGTACGCGATCACGGAATCGCCGCTCGAAAAAGGCGTGATCTGGACGGGCTCGAACGATGGACCTTTTTACGTCACTCGCGATAATGGGAAGAGGTGGACCAACGTGACGCCGAAAGATTTGCCGCCGGGTGGACGCGTGCAATATATCGAAGCTTCACCGCATCGCAAGGGTTCCGCGTATTACGCGGTCTATCGCTGGTTGCTCGGTGACTACCAGCCTTACATTTACTTCACGAACGATTACGGCAACACCTGGACCAGACTCACCAACGGCAAGAACGGCATTCCCGAAGATTGGCCCACGCGCGTCGTGCGCGAAGATCCTGATCGCGAAGGACTGCTCTACGCGGGTACGGAGTTTGGGATGTTTATTTCATTTGACAATGGTGCGTACTGGCAGTCGTTTCAGTTGAATCTGCCGAACGTTCCCGTGTCAGACATAAAAGTGCATCACAAGGATCTGATTGTTTCCACGCAGGGGCGCGCGATTTGGATTCTCGACAACGTCACTTCACTTCATCAACTCTCTTCGCAAGTGAAGAGTTCGGATGTATACCTCTTTAAGCCGCGTGACGGATATCGCACCAGAGTCAGCCCGACGGTTCTTGGACCAGTTGTTGATTACTATTTGCCGTCTGTTCCAACGCAGCCGGTGATTGTTGAGGTGCTCGATAACAAAGGAAATGTTCTCAACACCTACAACAGCGATGCGCCGGCGGCGCGTCCCGGTCGCGGTGGTGGTGGCGCAAATATGCCGGGAGTCGGGACTGCAGGTCCTGAATCCGATCCTGACGCCGGGCCGGCACGTCGCGCCGGGCCGCCACCGCGTGTAACCAAAACCGCAGGCATAAATCGCTTCGCCTGGGACGTGCGAAACCAGCAGGGCGTTACGCTTCCGCCGGGCCAGTATCAAGTACGACTGAAGACTGGAAGTGTAACGCTCACGCAACCGCTCACTGTATTGATCGATCCACGAGTGGCTGCCGATAGCGTCACAGTCGCCGATTTGCGGGAACAGTTTGAACACAACATGCGCATGCGTGAGCTTGTGACTGGAGTGAATCAACTCGCGACTCGCATTCGTGAAGCACAGAACAAATCTCGCAACGATACGCGACTAAATGCACTTGCAGCCAAACTCTTCACCGAACCCGTGCGTTACGGTAAGCCCGGACTACAAGCGCACGTGACTTACCTCGCGAGCATGACTGCAAACGTGGACCAGAAGATCGGCCGCGACGCGATCGAACGATACGCTGTCCTGAAAAAGGAGTTTGAGGCCCTGCGCGCCGAAGCGAACGAGGTGCTTGGACCAGGTTCGTCGACAACTTTACAGCAACTGCCCTAATGCGTATGGCAACATCTTGCGCCACCACGGCCAATCGTGGTCCACGTCGTGTCCCCAAAGATCCAACGTATGCGGAATGCCTTTCGCGTTGAGTATGTCTGAGAGCGCGCGGCTGCGTTCCGGCGCCTCGTAGTTTCCCTGACCCGACATGATCAGGATCGCGTCAGCCTTGCGCAGCAGTGGCAGGTAGTGTTCGTCGTTGAGGTTGGAAAGATAATCGACCGGGTTATTGAAATAGACGTTGTCGTCGTAGTGTCCCTTTAAATAAGAGCGCACGTCGTAACTGCCGCTCATCGCGATCACACCACGAAAGAGATCCGGATGCTTGAAATAAGCATTCACCGAAAGAAACGCACCGAGACTCGCGCCTGTCGTTAACGGACGATTCTCGCCGTCGCCGCAATCCTTACGAATCAACGGCAACACTTCGTCAGTGATGTATCGATCGTAGCGCGTGAGTAGTTCGGCCTTGAGATGCGGCGGCATCTGCTCGTTCAAGAGACTGTAACGATTGACACTGTTGATGGAGTAAGCGCGCAATCTTCCATCTTCGATGAACGACTTGATCGCATCCACCAGATAGAAGCGTTCGTACTCGAGGTAATCCGCGGCTGCGGTGGGAAACATCAGCAGCGGCGGCCCCGCATGGCCGTAGGCGACGAGGGGCATTTCCATGTTCAAGTTGGGGCTGTACCAGGCTGTTGTGCGGCGTTCCATAAGGCTGGAGATATTGTCGCAGATTTTCGCCGAGCGCAAGTTTGGACCACGTAGTGAAACGTTTTTGGCCAAATCTCACATGGTTAATGAACGACAAAATCCTCTACAAGGAGTGAGAAATGGCTAACAAACCCGAAGTGAAGAGGGAGCATATCGAGGGAATACTCGGTGAGAAGATTGGCGATGAAGCACTGGCGTTGATCCAGTTGTTTCAGGACGTTGCGATCTCCACTGAAACTCCGAGCAGAACAACTCAGCGAAGTCTGATAGTGGCGCGGCCCAATCGGTGTACCGACAGCAGGGTGTTCGACGTGAGTGGTTTTGCGCAGACGCAAGCCAACGGGCAGTTTGTTTTTAAGTTGACGAGTTTCCTCTGTCCGGCGGGCGAGATTTTTGATTTTCCGATCAACGTTCTCGCTACACCGATTTCTCAGAAGCCGTTCTTTTTAACGGTAATGCATAAGTTGGTGAACAACAACACCGATGTGGAAATCACGGTCTTCGCGTGGGATGCGAACGGCGCACCGGCGCCGAACGTGGCCTTCAACTGGCGCTGTCGCGTTGAGCATCCACACATAATTCTGTGAGAGTTGGGCGCGTTCGTGAGCGGTTGACGCTGCGAATATCCATCTGCTATAAAAAGCGCTTCGCGCCCTACACATAGAAATACTTGACTATGTGAGGGCGCTTATTCCGCAGTAGCTCAATGGCAGAGCATTCGGCTGTTAACCGAAGGGTTGTAGGTTCGAGTCCTACCTGCGGAGCCAAAGTTTGTTAGCAGAATAAAGAAAAAGGCCGCTCGCAGGAGTGGCCTTTAGCATTTTGTGACATGGTTTGTGACATAACCCTATTTAGTTAACTAATTCAGCCTCACGCTTCGGCGATAATGAAGTGGGTTGGAGTGCGGCGGCAGCCTGATCTAACGCAAGCCTTCGCACGTGCGAATATGTCTTCATCATCTGCGGCGCTACGTGTCCGACTTGAGCTTGAATCACCCAATCTGGCAAGCCCTTTTCCGCAAGAGTCGTCACTGCGGTGTGTCGTGCATCGTGGAAGCGAACACGTAACAGTCCGGGATAGATAACTTCGCCTTCATCGTTTCTCGCTGCTCTGTAAAGAATCGAACGCCAGGCGGAGCGCCATGAGGTCATAGGGTGACTCGCATCGATCTTCTGCTCGCGGCCATGCCAAGGAAAGACAAAATGTTCAGGATCTGCCGCTCCAATGAGCTGTGCCTTCGCGTACAGGCTTGCCAGTGCCTTTTTGCACACGTCGTTAAGGGTTGGAGTGCGCCAGCCCGCTGCGGTCTTAGATCGTCTTATATCGATAATCCCTGCACTTAGATCCACATGTTGCCAACGCAAGCCCTTGATCTCACATGCTCGCATACCACAGTAGAACGCTAAGGTTGCGGCAGCGTGGGCATATATCCAATCTTCCCGGCTTTGGGCTACCTCGAAGAGTCTCGCTTGCTCCTCCTCTGTCAGAGCTTTACCTACTGGTGGTTTGTTGTTCGGAATAGGTTTGTAGTCTTCACGGAAGCGATACCACAAGCGCGCATGCTTTAGGAGTTGACGAAGAACCGAAACCTCGCCGTTAACAGTTTTCGGAGCCCTGCCATTTTCTATACGAACGTTTTGGTACTCCGACAGATGCGCCGCTGTAATGTTCCTGAGTTTCAGAGTCTTAAAGAACGCTGCCAACGGACGAGCCTGTTCGGTCCAGTAGGCAACCATTCGCGGCGACACCTGAGCCCGTCGCTCCAGCGCGTAAGCTTTGATCGCTGCGTCAATAGTCATTGAGCCATAAGATTTAGATCGCTTCTGCGGATCGGGGGCGCGCTTTTTTAATTGCTCGATGCGGTCCTGTTCGAGGCTTATCGCTTTTCGTTTGTCTGTTGTGCCTAGCGACTCGCGGTAGTAAATACCGTTGATTACAACTATTGTGTGCCAGGTCTTGCCGCGTTTATAGAGAGACATGATCCGTCTCCCTTCTGAGGCTCATGCTATTCTTTTTCATCATCGTTAGCCTTTCAGTACAAAGGTTAATGGTGTAGGGCTGATTTAGCGTGCAGCGCTTTGTCAGCCCGCTTTCTTTTATTTGTGGTATGCAGGCTCACCGTTTTTAAACCTCTGACGCCAACGCTTTTGACGTTGAGCCTTCGCGCATTTTGGCGTGCAGCATGGCTGATTCTTTCTACCGGCGTAGAAAATCTTGCCGCACGTCTCACAGTAGCGAAGATAATCAATCTCTGCGCCTTTGATCGCATTGGCGAATGGTGACATTCTGACTCTTACCGTGCGCTCTTTCGTGATTTCGAGATAGGCTCCAGCGTCTATAGGCTCATAGAAGTTGATCGTTATATCGACAGGGTCTCCCGGCCTGGCTCTGTCTTCCGTGGCCTCACGCATAAGTTCGCGGATAGCGCGATTCATGTCGAGAACCATCGCGTACGCTGATTGCACCCTTTCCTCTCCGCCATAACCGTCGTTTTCTTCCATTGCCTCGTCGTACTCGCTGTCTAAGTAATCCTTCAAGTCAGGTGACAAGGTGTCCATCTGTTCGGTGATCAATGTCACCTTTGGAGGGTTCGGCGGCAGCGAGTTCACCAACCGGATTACCCAGTCCAGTTTTTCAGAGGGACGCTTGAATCCCCGTTTTGCCTTTACTAGCGTCTCTGAACTAGCGGCCATAATCTTGGTAGTAGATGCCTGCAAGGGGCTTTTTGCTTTGTCGAGTTTGGCCTTTTTCGTTGCTTTCATTGGTTAAAAGAGTAAACTAGCGTGCATTGAGAACCAGTGTGTATTGACTTGCTGGCATCGTAGCACAGAGACGCATAGGGTATCAATGTTTTCAATGTGAGGCAGTGAGTTATGACGAAGAAAACAGACAAGGCAGTGACACCAATAGCATTGGGATTTGAGGATGCGGCAGCGGCGACAGGACTCAGCAAGAGTTTTTTAAGAAACGCAGTCAGAGATCCTGATCCGTCGCGGCGATTGAAGACGGTGAGAGTCAATAGACGACGACTCATTCGCGAGGAGGATTTACGCACCTGGTTCGAAAGAGTCTCCCGTACAGACGACTCGCAGGCAGCATAGCCCTAAGCAACAGCGTAACGGTGAAGGTTCAGAGCGCACCCACGGAGTCGAATCAATGGATAAACCTAAACGCCCTGGTTCAGCGGCGTCTCTTTCATTCCCTCAGGATTCAATTGTTGGTTCAATCGGTGAATTGGCGCGATTGTTGGCTGAGGGAACCGAAGTACCCGAAGAATTCTATTTTGCCAGTGGCCTTACTGTGCTTGGGTCCATTTGTGCTGCCGGCCTAAGACTAAAGATCGGCCTTAGCACTGCTCCTCGACTCTATACCGTTCTGCTAGGCGAATCGTATGGAGTCAAAAAGAGCACGGCACAGAAAAGGACCATTGAAATTTTCGAAGGCATCATCGATCAGATGGTTCTGTTGGAGCCGCCCGATGTTGTGTACGGCGTAGGCAGCGCCGAAGGTTTAATGCGACAGTTGAGCAATCATCCTCAACTCTTGATCGCTTACGATGAATTGAGATCGTTTATTGACAAGTGTCGCGTTCAGAACTCTTCGTTATTGCCAATGGTTGCCGCGCTGTTCGAAGGTGAAAACTGGGATAACACGACTAAAAAAGCCAGCTCCACTGAATCGGTCAGAAGCGTTCATCTTTCACTCTTGGGATGCTGTACGACGGACACTTATGCGAGCATGTGGACCAACGACGCTATTTCAATCGGATTTCCGAATCGACTCTTTATCGTTGGTGCTGATCGAAAACGAAAAGTGGCATGGCCGGAACCACCCGATCAGGCCAAGCTGGATCAAATCTGTGCGCGCATTAGATCACAAATTCAGCGACTACCATTGATTTTGGACATAACATCAGAAGCCCGCGCAGCATGGGGGGACTGGTATAACTCGCTGCCTGCTAGTGAACACGTCAAGCGACTCGATACTATCGGCCTTCGCTTACTAAGTCTATTAACCCTTTCGAGCGACAAAGATTGTGTTGATCTGGAAACTGTGCAGCTCGTCCGGTCGGTTCTCGATTATGAATTCAACATCCGTTGCCTTACCGATCCGATCGATGCAGACAACAAGGTTGCGAGACTTGAGGAGGGGGTGCGAAGGATACTCAGAACCGTCGGTTCACTTGATAAGCGCAACCTAAGACGCAGACTGCACGCTGACCGTTACGGTCTTTGGGCCTTCGAGAGAGCGCTGGCTAATCTAAAATCGGCCGGTGACATCTATACGGATGGGAAGACATTCAGAATCTGTTGACCGGAAATGTGGAGTTGTCACCAGGTTTGTCGCCACCACTTGGGAGCCACCTAAATCTTAGCCACGGCAAATACTTACAACAAATAGCTCGTCGAGTATATATATTCAACTTCTCCGGTGGGCGCGTCACGAGGACACTAAATCGCTTAAACCGTATGAGCCATTGAACTTAGTTGGCAACAACTGACTGGCGACAAATGTGGTGACACTGGCCTCTCAAGATTGGCGTGAGACATTGAGCGACGCCTTGTTGAGGCGCATTCTATGGCAGTCTCGCGCATATCAGATCAGATTTAATTAAAACAATTCTCAAAGACTTAATGGGCCACTCGGGTATTGAAATTTGGAATCGAGAATGACTACGCGAACTATTTTTATCTTCTTGCCGGACGAATTTTTTGGTGCTACCTTAATGTACAGTTGCCAATTCACGGGATTAAACAACGGGCATTCTTTCCATTTATCCTGAGTCGCACGTAAGCGCTTGCTTCGCGGCTTAACATCCTTACTCGTTAGCGATAATCTAATCGTCAGGAGATTCAATGGAGCGACACCGCTGGGCGCTATTAGCTATAGATGAAGCTGCACCGTCAGGGCTCTCCCCTGTTCAGCTTCAAAAGACTCTGTTTTTGATCGGCAAGAACTTAACCCGCGAGGTCGGTGACTCCTACTATAGTTTTGTGCCCTACAACTATGGTCCATTTGATCCTAATGTTTACTCTGACGCGGAGCTGCTAATAAGACAGGGGCTGGTTTTTGAGACACGCTCCGCTGGTAGAAGTTGGTCCTATTACCGGATCACACGCAGCGGACATACGATGGCTGAGCAGAGCAGGCAAACATGCGAGGTTAGCGAGAGGGGTGCCCGATATGTTCGGGAGGTCGTTAAATGGGTTCAGAGCTTAACCTTTGCTCAGTTACTATCTGCCATATACAGAGCCTATCCAGAATACAAAGCAAATAGCGTCTTTGTGGCCTAATGACTTGCATCGTTGGCGTCAAGTGTGAGGAGGGAGCGGTATTAGGCGCTGATACTTCTGCCACCTATGGCACACAACTGGGCCAACAACAAACAATCCGACAAGACACTGCAACGAAGTTATTCGTCGCCTGCAATCAGGTGGCGCTTGGTGTTTCTGGTCCAATCAGCCTAAGTCAGGATTACTGTTCCGAAATAGAGACCTATCTTCGCGGGAAGGGCAACCGAGTAAGATGGAAATCCGTTGACGAGGCAAAGGCTGAACTATCCAAGTCATTCTGGAAACACGCTGGACCAGCATGGGAGCGCGCGAGTGTAGTAGCTAAAACCGTAGGCCCCGGTGCGGCAATGATTGAAGCGAACCATGCTACGCTCGTTGCCCTGCCAATTGGTGACTCCGCCCATATGATGCAGTTTTCTACGCAATGCCTCGCTGAAGAAGTAACCGGCGATCTGCCGTTTGTCTCAATCGGAAGCGGTCAACCGATTGCCGACCCTTTCCTAGCTTTCCTCCGCAGAGTGTTTTGGCCTACTGGGTTGCCATCATTGCTGGATGGACAACTCGCTACTGTGTGGACGATGGATCACGTCATCCGAGTCAATGCCGGAGGGGTAGGAGGTAATATTCAACTAGTAATCTTAAAGAGAGATCTGACCGGTCACAATTGGACGTGCAATATTATCCCCGCCGAAGAAGTAGAGGAACACAGAAGAAGCGTTGGAAATATCGAACGTAAGATGGCTGAACTTCCCGCTCTAACCTCGTTCGATGCGGTTCCTAGTCCGCCTACGCCTGACGAAGAAGAAGCCGCACGAGAACCAGAAGTTCAAAAATAAAAGTGCTGAATCTCAGATACCGCCCACTAGAGAACCCCTTGACACGGAGATCCCGTCATTATTAGATTATGCGGGTGACGGGACTCGAACCCGCACTGGCTGTCAACCCTATGATCCCCGATCATATGCGTCTACCAGTTCCGCCACACCCGCACAATTGAATTGCTTACCCACGGCCCGCTCTGTAGCATCCCTCGAAGATTCGCAGAGCGGGTTTCTGGTTTCTGCCCCTCACGTCGATAAGCGACGAACACGTGAGTCGCTATACGTCCAACTTCATAATCACACCTCAATTATGTTGTAACCGCATTCGCAAATCCGATCAAAATGGAAAGAAAAGTCTTTTAACTTCCAGCGGAAAGTTATTGCGGAATAAGTTACAGAGGAAAGATTTCGAGGAATACTTTACAGGAGGTGGAAAGTATTAGATGGTTTCTTTCCACCCGTCAGTGCCGATACGTTCCCAGGTAAAGTCGTAGCCAAAAGTCCTAAGCAGTTTCACTGCGCGGTTGATTTGCTGACGCATCTGTTCTCGGCATTTATCGGAGTGTTGGTCGTCGCCTTTACCGCACGGACACAACATGTGCGTCGCTGCTCGCTGAGTTAGGTGAGGGAAAACATATTTCGCATCAAGGGCAAAGATGGCTAAATGACGTTTTGATGCTGGTTGCCCGCGATGGCTTCGTTTTCCGACTGATCGGAGAATGATCTCTTGAGTTGACTGATCACTAATTTCAGTGAGTATTTGTAATGCGTCTGCGGTTGTTAAAGGCTCGACAGGTGCAAATAGCCATGAGCGAAGCTCGCGCATCATCTTCTGCGATTGAGACATCTTTGAATCTCTCTCTGGGGAATTTGAGGAATCGCTAAACGCGGCTTCCAAAAAGTCCGCAAAGAACCGTAGCCATAATTCGCGCAAAATAGAATAAACATGTCTCTCGGGATGATCAGGTACTAACGAAGGGGCAATGGTTTCAAGACCGGCCCTGAAATTAGCGTTGGGTGGCATTGGCTTTCCTGTTAGCCGTGAATCCTGAATAAGTAATCGGGCTGTCTGCCGCGTTCAGGAAAGTCGCAACTTGTCCTCTTGGTCCATCTGGCCGGACAAACAAAGAGTCAAGACAGCCCGAAATTGAGTTGTTAGATTCTACCTGAATGCTGGAATGTGGGAAATGAAGACAAAGACACAGACATGCCCTTGTTAGATGGCGGTCTTCATTATTCTGATTAATCCGAGCGATCTAGTTTCTAGAGAAAAGACGATCTGTAAACTCTTGCAGTTTCTTGTTCATTATTACTAGGGACTCAAAATAATTAAAAACCACCCCGCCGACGAAAGGTATACTAAGAAACATCTCTCGCTCCAGAATAAAATCATAAGAGCCGATGCGAAATACTAAATCACCCTTCTGCCTGGCATGAAGCCTAGCCTGCAATCGCTGAATCTCTTCAGTTACCGGGGTTGAGTCAATCTTAAGGTCAGATAATTCTGCATCGATTGCTTCAAGTTCACCAAGAATTCTCACAGCGTCCCGCTCAAGAGATCCTTTTCGCGTATCAAGAGATTGCTTGCGGGCCTCATACTGAACAACCTCTAACAAACGAGAACGCTCCTGCTCGAGTAGGTGAATCTTTTCCTCTTGAGTCTTCGCGGCCGCAATTAAGTCTGCAATTTGAGGAACTCTTGACAGACGTTCCAACACTTGGCGGTTACTGGCACTAAGAGCATATCCAATTGCGGCAAACCCGAGGGGAGTAAGAATAGCTGAGGCTAGCCCGAACCAAATCACAAGGGATGGATCATCTCTGGTTTTGAGTCCAAGCCAAACAACTGATGCAATAAGCCCAGCACCAAAAAGAAGCAAGAAGATTCTTTTTATCATAAGTGCTCTCCGACTGGGAGACATCCAACCGCTGCGCCATCGGCTCGCCCACTCAACTCACCCAAGAAGCCAGCGAGTTTTTCTATTTACGTTCCACGTCTTTGGATCTTGTGAGCCTGCGCAGAAGCGAGATTGTGAGAACGGCAGGCTTATATCACCTAAGGCGAGCAAAGCTCAAGGAATCTTCGGTAATTCAAGAATACCTCGATGGCGGGCGTAGCTGCGCCTCATATCTGAGCAATTGTTTTATGAGGCTCTGGACATCGAATGAACGGCAGTCTATATCTATCATGCGTATTCTGAAACGCTGCAAGCGTTAAATAATTTCAGTGTGGCAAATGACCCCATAATTACCCTCACTCACGCGGCGTGGGCCTCAAGCAAGGTGCCTTCTCAACATACTGATCGCCCTCACTACAAGCGAGCACGATCCGCGCTACCAGAACCTCAACCGATATGCCGAGATTGTCTGCCCACTCGTGCAGGAATTCTATGTGATCTGGCGTGAAGTCTGAGTCATCAACCGTGAGCATGTCGAAGGCTTTATATCTGCCGCTAAGAACTACCACAAGATTTCGATCAGGATGGGCCACTCCGTTTCATGCCAGCACCCTAGTATCGACATTGACAACACAAGCACTCCGAGCGGCATAGACTTCAAAAACGATCTTCCAGTCCTCAGGATCTAGCATGCCGTTGCGAGTTAAATTAAAAGGGCGCTACCGAACACCCACTTTTCAGCAGCGCCCTGTTTAGAGGGCGTCAGGCCTGGCCCCCTCACCAAGGCCCACCATGACGCCCCCGGCCCCACACTCTGGGCGAGGTGTGAGGCATGCCGCAAAACTAGCGGGTTTATAACTGCCAGCATTCCGAGTCGCAATGTTTCCAGTTACGAGTAAAATTCCGCGCCACTTGCAAAACCTTTCAAGCTCAAAACACACGTCTGCCGTGTCGCGGTGAGGCGACGAGCACAACAAATCATCAGCACTTTGAGAACGCTTACGGGTAAATCAAACTAACAATCATCAGAACGATAGTTGTAGTAGTTGAGCCTGTTGGCGGTGGCGGTGGTGCCACAACGCCGCTAACTTCGATTTGCCCAGCAAACACACAGACTGAAAGCGTCAGGCTGAGAATTGTTGCGGCGCTTATTTGGCGTAAGGTCTTCACTTTGGTTGCCTCCCGGTGTCTTGCAAAATTTTGCAAGCCCAAAGCTACTCAGCTTTTTAAGTTTCTTGCAAGAGCCCGGAAGACTGCGTTAGAGTTGCGCCCGGTTCCTTAGTTTCTTCCTTGCAATCAATCGAAAAGCAGTTTTCAGATGACCTTACGGGCCTCACTACTGCGCGAGTTGGAAAATACACACCTCAGTGTGGATCGTCGTGCGGAGTTGTGCTGTGATGCCACAAGAGAACTTGAGAACAAAGGCGAGTATGAAGAAGCGAGAAAGGTTCTGAGTGACTACTGGCCGCGTATTGGCGAAGCGCCAAAGCTCTCGGGCTTGGAGCCAAACACGGCAGCCGAATTGCTTTTACGTGCAGGAGTGCTGACTGGAATAATCGGCAGCTACAGGCAGATCACTGACGCGCAGGAAATAGCCAAAGACCTGATCACGCAAAGCCATACGATCTTCGAGTCACGGCAGAACAGAAAGAAAATCGCTGAGGCGCAAACCGAACTCGCGCTTTGTTATTGGCGCACAGACGATTTGAATGAAGCGCGGGCTTGTCTGAAACAGGCGCTCTCCCTGTTGACTATAGATAGCGAGTTGAAAGCAAAAGCGACTCTGAGACTCTCGAATGTGGAGCACGCAGCCGAACGCGATCAATTAGCATTTCGGATTCTCGACAAACACGCTCACCTCTTTCACCGAATCAATAACCACACCTTGAAAGGCTGCTTTTTTACTGCACTCGGAAATCGACTTGAGAATCTGGCAGACTCAGAGAAGCGCGGTGATTATATCGACCGCGCTTTAATCGAATACGCTGCGGCCAGTTATCACTTTGAGTTAGGCGGGCATAGCCCGTACCTTGCGAGCGTCGAAAACAATCTTGGATTTTTGTACTTCAGGATCAACCGCTACGACCAAGCACATGAGCACCTGGATCGTGCGCGTAGGATTTTTGGAAATCTAACAGATGTTGGCAGTGCGGCTCAGGTAGACGAAACTCGCGCTTGCGTTTTTCTGAAAGAGGGGCGAATCGCAGAAGCGGAACGCGTGGCGCGTTCGGCAGTGCGCGTTCAAGAAAAAAGCGGCAACCCTAGCTTACTGGCAGAAGCATTGATAACACACGGCAGAGCGTTAGCGCGTCTCGCAAGATACAGTGCATCACTTACTGCGTTTCGACGCGCCATAGATCTATCCAACAATGTGGGCGCCGTGAGTCGCGCTGGAGAAGCCGCGCTGGCTGCGTTTAATGAAATCGGAGAACACCTAGTAGTCTCAGAACGCGGTCAAATTTCGTTTGGCCGTAGCTGGGAACGAGATAAGTTATCAGTCGAGCGGGAAGTTATAAGACGCGCCCTTGAGCAAGCCAAAGGCAGTATCAGTGATGCTGCCCGCGCACTCGGCACGTCATGGCAAACCTTAGGATACGCGCTCCGCACGAGGCACAAAGATTTACTCAAGTATCGGACGCCAGTGCGTCCGCGCAAGTCACGCAAAGGTAAATAATAACTAATTGAGAAGTCGTTAAGGACAGGTGCTCGCAGTGTGGTCTATCCTGCGATCAGTTTTGCTGGGGCTGAGAGGTCGATCAGAAATGGTCGGCCTTTTTGGTTTTTGCTTCTCGAGAAAGGTAGTACTGAAAACTTGTGCAACTAAGCGGAATTACCAGCTTACCAACTTTTTTACCATGCTCGTGTGGCGTTCCATACCTGCGAAGCTCAGCTCAGCCTCAGCTCAGCTTTCCTTGTGTGGAAGATTCCGAAAGATTGGCACGATCACTGTTCTTTCACTGTTCTTTTGTTTCTATGCTCATTTGTTGGACCACTGCCGCGACAACCAGTGCGCTCACGAATCTGTTCGTTTCGAGCGGTATACTTTAATAACTCTTTGAGAATTTTTAAGGACTCAAAGAACTGGAATGATTTATCTTGCTCGCGTTCCCTCTTAGCCGTTGGAATGAGGCAACTGAAAGGCCGATCTGAGTGTCGGCCTTTTGGTTGTCCTTCTTACGTCTGAATTATTCCATGCTTTTGCTGAACTGGTAGATATTCTAATGAAAGCTCCGGTGATGCTGCTAATTCTGGGTATATTCGACTCCACTACTATGGTTCGTGTCCACCGCAGTGATCTTCAGCACCAAAGACATCTTGCAAGACGATTGAACTTTACCTACAAAGACAACGGACTCCTCCGTACCAGGGAACGAGCGGCTTATATCACAAGGCGGTCTGCTTGGAATGCAAACTGAGATTCTACACAACAGGCTGAATGTCACAGCGTGACTCTTTTTGTTGACTTTAATTACTGTTTTGCAATAGAAGGGTACTGTTCGAACGCTACTCTGACCCCACGAGTTTAGGAATCTTGTCCATGAATCTCACGCGCAATTCTATCCCCACTTGTAAAGAGGAGCCGAAATGGCATTAGACATCACATTGGGCTTCGTCTCCTGTCTTATGGCCTTTTTCGGCGTATATGTGACATTTTGGCCGCCGGTGGATAAGTCAAAAAAGAAATTTCTTTTAGGATTTGTTTTTCTGCTAGTCGTATCAGTCATAGTAATTGTCTTTCAGGCGATTAACCGCAAGGAAGACCAAGCGAAACAGGATATGAGCCAAAGCGAATTGCGAGCACAAAACGTCGAGTTGCAAGCAAATGTTAATCGGTTATTGTTCCCGATTAAGGATATATCTGTAACATTCCGAATCGACGTACCGCTAGTACATCCAGACTTAGCGGGATACCGAGCTCGATTAGAACGGTGCGCGGCACAGATTGTGTCTACACAACGCGTACAGTGTGGGGCAACCAGTCCGATCCGAACTGCCTATCCCGCACAGATTGAACAAATCTGTATAAGTCCTGGCACTGAGCTATATCCACAACCATCTGAGCTACTCGCTTATTCCATCCTTAGTCAGCCGGGCATTGTCTTCACTGTGTACAAAGCCTTTTCGAAAGAGCTTTATTTACGTAGAGACTTCGCACCAGACTTATCGTTCTTTATGAATGAGCGTTTGGACTCGCCTGACAACAAGAAAGACTCACGAGTGAGTTTGTGCTACGAAATCAAAACCAAGACACTTTTTCTGAGGGGCACGAAAGTGCCTGTGGATCCCCAAGGATTTAAATCGAACGGCAAGATTATTGCGATATCGGACTTAAGGAAAGCGACGTTTTTGATCCACCCGATGACATTTCTTGCGATACTGAAAGAAGACGAACGTGGTACGGGCGTGGCAATGATAGATCAGTCAGTGGTTGCAATGCAGATCTCGGAAACAACAACGCTTAGGAATGTCACGCTTCATTTTTCTAATGGTGAAGATATTGAAATGTCAAACTTAGCCCCTATCAACAGGAAAGAGAGTGGGATTGAAAGTCGTATCTATCTTTACGAACCACAAGCCAAAATGGGGTCACTTCCATAGCTTTCACTTTTCCGGCCCGCCGCTGTTGAACCTGACGGCTGGATTGCCTTTACCTCGTAAGATTCACTTGCTGTCATCCGCTTGTAGCTATGTTGAACTGCAAAAGTTCTCGCGTTTGCATGAGGTTTTTGATTGGGCATCTAAAAGAATCAGTCTAGGGTTCTTCACCCAGCTTCACCCAGTTATCATCACTTGCCGCAGTGCATCGCTTGCCTCTTGGACAATACTCCAGCGCTAATATCGGATGAATCTCCCAGTTGTTGCGTCGTACTAGGTGATGGCCCAGGGAGTGCTCGGAGTCGAAAAACAGTAGTCCGGTAATCCGCACCTTTTGCACTCCATTGAACGCGATTAGAGGCGAGAGATTAGTTCTTGTAAGGTTCGCATGGTCCAAGCGGACGTGTGGGGAAAATTCTGCCGTTATCGAATTCAACTCCCGGCGATGTAATAGGTTCTTTGCGCTCTCACCCTTTTTCTTGCGCAGCACTCGATCCACTAGGACGATATGGTTGTCAGTATTCGCTACTGTCGTTAGACCACAGTTGCAGGACTCTTTGCTGCCGGGTCTGACAGCAATAGCATTTGCTACTACAACGATTTTCTTCCCTTCGCCCAGGGCTTGGATCTTCTCGCGCGTATTGCCGACCTTGAAACCTTTTACCGGGTCCGGCAACTTTCTCATCTGCTGAATTGTCATCGGCTCAGCTTCACCGTTAAGCGAGCGGATGTTCTTTTGTCGGTTTAGATGTGGATCAACTTTCCCGCATCCTGTATCCGGGCAGTCAGTAATATCGTTTAAGGGAGAGGGACAAGGAACGGTGATTTTTTGAGCATAGCTAACTGAGTCGAAAGAACTGAAGGCTAACAAAGCGAGCAGGAGCAGAAGTCGTTTCATCGGGGGAGTCTCCTAAGTGGAAGTTGGGAAAGAACGCGAGGTACGAGCGGCTTATATCACGGAAACCAAGATTATCGAGGTCTCGAAACCGATGTCCCGTCGCTCTGTGGTATCGATTTAATTATGCTATTCGCATATCCATAGAAAATGAGAGCACTGACGAATAGTATCAGGCCTATGCCTAAGGAAACGTTGGCCAGGGCCGCATAGAATGTCTCCCACCTAATCCCTACAGGGGCTGAAAAAAACCAATTGATGAGTTTTGATTTGCTCTTGTATGGCTCCTCGAGTCGATGAATTAGAGCGAGTGACGCATACCAGCACGAGAGGAGTGTGAACAATAGAAGAACGATCGACAAAAGAAGTAGAGCAAAAACGAACCGAAGAATTAGATGCTGCTCTAGTTTAATTGAATTGGCGAAGGTTACTGCTCCTACAACCATCGCCAGAATCCATGGAAACACAGACTTATACCAATCGACTTTTAGTTTTATGAAATCGAGTTCTCGATCGGTTGCCATCTCAATTCCCAAATTCAGGACACTATCTTCCGTTTGGATTTCGCATCTAGCCTCAGTTTAATTGTCATAGTTGGCTGTGGTGTTTCATCATCTTCGTCTCGCGGATTGAGGTTTAGAGAACGCGAGCTAGGCAAGCGGCTTATATCACGGTTTGGGCCTGGTTGGAATAGCCAAGTCTCTAATGACTTGAGAATTCTTTAAGACTATTAGGCGTCTATTGCTGCGTCACGTTGTTGTGGTGAGGTAACTGAAAGGCCGATCTGAGTATTTTGGTTTGCCAGTATTAGTCATTTCAGGAGTTGTCGTCACTCGCCACGTCTGAGCTGTTGCGTCTGAAAGTATGTTCGACAAATTCCCTAAACCTATGTCTCAATTTGGGGTACTTTCGGTAGTACACACACAGCAACACAAACCACAGGACAATAACCAGTAGAGGAGGAACAAGAGAGTAATTATTGTCCTTATCAGGGCGCGTCTCATGGAGCAACACAAATGATCGATAGAGGAATTTCGATGGCTCGTTTACAGGAATCCCTAGATGTGAGGAAAGCGACGCAACACCGGAACAAAGTAGCTCCAACGGATAACCTAACATCAGCACACTAACCATCGCGCAGATAGCGCTAAAAGCAAGATGTTGCAATTCATTGCGGTCGTCCGGTTCATTGTCGTAAGCGAAGACAAAAAGAAGTACGGTGGCACCAACAATCATGCTGCCGGGAGCATAGGGGCCGGGAGGCGCGATGACCGTGATTGCGACCGCTAGAGCCGCGACCGCTAACGCTGCGGGATCTATTCCTTTTGTGTTAGGTGACTGCGACATACACTAACTCCCCTAGCTTCACTCGCAACAAGATCGACTTCTCACTAGCTGGTAAACAAGTCGTCGTACGTCGGATCTGCGTATTCCCAATCGTGCCCCGACGCAATTAAGTAATCCACAACCGTCTCCAATTCAATCTCAGAAGGAACGGTTATTGAAACTAAGCGAGGCCGGAGTCCTTCATAACTACATCCCAACTGGATTATGCCGTCTAGAAATGGTTTGGCCTCCTCACTGGTTGTTTCATAGGTCTGGGTAATGACTCGCACCGTTCGATTACCTGACTTCACAGCTATTCGAGAGAAACACAACACTCCGTTCTTATCAGGCTCAGCCTCAACAATGTCCTGCCAGGATACGCGATATGCGAAGAAGGGGCTGTTATCCAAGCGATATAGATTTTCCTGAAGATGGACGGCCCACAACGTTTCCACCTCGTCACCATCTTGAAGCAAAACCTTAACCATTTTCTCTTCTTGCGACATACATCAAAAGAGCCCTCCACCCTAGCTTCACTCGCGGAAAGATCGACTTCCCGGCATAGGGGGCGTAGGTGGCTGGTCCATCATCGACGACTGGTCGATCTACTCTCCATTACCAGCAGGGTCTTGCGATAAGACCTTGGGTTTGAACTTCCACAATATAGCTAGAAACACACAAGCGGGGATACTAATGCCAAATCCTACTGGCGCATCAGCCACATTAACAAAAAGCTGATTGAACGCAAGAAACCTTACTTCGAAGCCAAAGACAGGCTGAAGGCTATTGGTTAAGATTCCATAAACGTAAGCGTCGAATCCAAAGCTGAACGTGAAGATAATTAGCTGAGACATGTATTTCGGCAATTGAATCGCTTGTACGACGATTGAAGCGACGCGGCCCAATGAATGACCACGCCACAGAGCAATGCCAGCAAACAAACTGATTACATAGACCACCAAAGCAATGGCTGTAAACAGTCGTGGACGATTGATGGGCGTAGTAAGGAATTCCCAGATGACGAACGCAATTCCGCTGATGCCTCCGATAATTTCGAGAACGGAAATGATCCGAATCCAAATATTCGACATCTGAGTTAAGTCAGGCGAAGCGCCCAAACTACGAGTATCTGATTTCCTAACAGGCTTAAAGCTCCATGACAGCATAAGCGACTTCCCGGATGGGGGTGATCATAGCCTGCCCAGCCTTCTGTAAGGACCACTTTAGCGCCTTATCAACGGGTGCTACAGTTTCTCAATTTCTAGCGTTTGAGCAGGATCAATATACCTGCGACAATGCCAAGCACGGCTAGTCCAGTAGTAACCGTGGAAGAGATCCTGATGCTGAGCAAGGGCAAGAGTCCCGTGAGAATCAACCAGAGACCAAGCAAAAGCATTCCCAGATTTCTGCCTGCCAAATTACTTGTTAATGTCATGCTTTTCTCCCTTTGGATGCTTGCGGACGCGAGGAACGAGGCGGCTTATATCACAAGGCGAGACAGTTTAGGAATAGTGAGGCTCCCAGGTTTACTTTGCAACGTTCACTTGCTGCCCTCCACTTGTGGCTATGTTGAATTGTAGTGCTGGTGTGTTGCGAGACCATTTTCTGATGCGCGTGAGAGTCTCACATGCTCGGGTGAAGCGCTTCTGCGCAGCACTCAAGCGAAACGTTTCGGCGGGCTCCGTCATAACTAATGGAAGGACAGCTCAGACCTAGTTTCCGCTGCCTTATTACTTCTTAGCCTAAGGAGACCCTCATGAAATCGCAAACAAGAAAAATAATGTTATCTCTGTTTTCAGCAGCGGTGATTTCCGTGCTGCTTGCGTCTGGTTGTAAGAAGGAGACTGGTAATCCTGTTCCACCTGCCGGAACGCGCGTCACCACAAAAGCCGGAAAGTCTGACGCGTTCAAGCAGACCGCGAGAAGTCTTCAGGACGAGTGCAATCGAATTGGCTGTACGTGCGTTCTCGACGGGCTACAAACTACTTGCGGTGTTGTCTTTGCTTGTCTCGACGCAGGGTTCTGCGAGCTCGTGAGGGCAACCTAGTGCGCAGTGTTATTTTCCGTTCGACAAAGCCGTGCTCGTGTTCTTGTAAACGCAAGCGGAGTCGAGGAGAGCGGAGATGCGTTGCCCGTCTTTCCCGTGGATCGATGCATAGGTGAGAAACTAAAAACGAATTCGTCCGGCCCGTGTCCAAGCGAAACGCGAGTCCTCTGGCAAGATAGTGAACACCGGAGCCTGACGCGGTTCAAACCTCAAACTTGCCACCATTCCGAAACGACTACCGGAAAGATCAAGGTCATCCGTGAGCGGGTAGGATTGACACCCAATGAAATCACGCCCAGGGTTGGCGCGAAGACTGGCGCTGAGATCCTCGCGTATGAGAACGACGAAGATGATTTGCTCGTTACTGTGTTGTGGAAGTATTCCAAGATCGCGGGATGCCCGATCGACAACCTTATTTATGACAATCTGGAGGTTAGCTTTAGAGATTTGAGAGCTTCTGATAACTTTTTGAGAATTCTTTAAGGACTATTTAGGTGAGCATGGTCTAATCTACTGCGCGTCCCCTCTATTCGTTGGCGGTGAGGTAGCTGAAAGGCCGATCTAGTGTCGGCCTTTTGGTTTCTTACTGACAGATTGCTATCCTTGCCCAGTCTTGCCGCCTTTGAGTCGCTTCCGCGTCTTGATCGCTAGTCCTGCTAGTCCTGTGCCAAGCAGGACCATCGTGCCAGGCTCAGGCACCTCAGAGCTAGCCGCATGAAACGCAACGTACTGTACCTGAGTCCCGGTGCTTAGTGGAGTGCCGGACCAGCCTGTCCCAGGTACATAAACCAGTGGAGTGGAACTGAAAGTATACATAGGAAGTTCTGAGATCCTTCCTGAAGCGTCAATGGTGAAAATATCCCCGAAGGAGTGGGCGTCCACAAAGCCTGCACCGGTATCGAAAAGTTCTTCCAAATTGACTCCATAATAGACATCTGTAAATCCAACAGGAAAGAAGTCGGGCATGAAGATCTCCTTGTCTCCTATATACAAATGGAGCGTAAGCCAGTTTGATATTGACTCCTGAGTCATGATCCCGTCATTGAAGACTGAAAAGAATAATGTCCCTGGATCTCCAGACATGCCCGTTTTTTGCTGCGCATCTGTGATTGTGAGACCATTGACGATCGGAGAAAAGATAAATACCGCCTGTCCATCAACGCCTATGGGCGACGTAGCGCCAACTGGAGTGTGATTAGCATTCCTTATTACTTGCCCATCATGAGTTAGCACAATGGTGACGGTCGCGCCTACGGGGCCGACTTCTCTTACTCGCCAATTCGAGCTTCCAGGAGTGGAACCAATACTGTCAGGCGGCGAAACAAGGTCGCAATATGTCATTATGGGGCAGGTGAGCACTGCACATACCGCCAACGACATAAGTACTAACCGTCTTACAAATACGTTAGACATTTTCACGCCTCCTTGCATGAATGATCACTACACTGATCTTTGCGATTGGTGTCAAATGTTGGCGGAGTAAGACTCTTTCATGCAGGAGTGAGACTCTCGTCAACGTGAGGTGTGGATCTTACGAATGGGCGATTCTCGTGAGAACGAACACCGTGAATAGCCCGCCTTTTATACCTTTTAACCAGAGATGTCAACGGGAAGTGAAACGAGAAGTTGTTGAAGACTTTTTTAGATCGTAATGATCTAACGTGTGCGTGTTCCCTCCAGTCGTCCCAGGTAGCGCGACTGCTTTAACGCGTTACTCCTGTACGCCGTGTAACCTCGACAGCCGTTCTTCTGAATGACAAACTAGACCCGCCGCAAACTAAGCCCAGAGGAACAATGAGGAGGGGGCACTCCCATGCCTGCGACTCGGTATCTGAAAAACACATGGGCCAAGAAGGACGCGGACGTTAGTTATTGGCTATTCAGCGAAGGCAATGGATTGCTGTTTTTTATGGTGACTGACAAAATTAAAAGGGCGCTACCCTGATTCAGCACAGCAGCGCCCTTAGTCCTCAATGTCGGTTGAGGGGCTCGATGAGGAGCCTAGTAGGGAAAATCCTAACATTCCTGTATGTGCGCTAACACACATATGAATGTGGAGAAAAGGGCGACAGCACTAACGGCAACACGTCGAGAACTAATTGACAGTTCTTTGAGTATTTAGGACAAACGCGCCTTTTGGCCAGCATAAAACACATCTGCCGGGTAATCATTTCGCGTTGTAGCCAGCCGTTACCTCGTCCTTATGCGCTGCGAACGCGGCGAGAACTTCTGCCTTCTCACGGGCAGGCACTTTAGCGAAGTCAAGCGAGCGCCCTAGCTCG
>Ga0070700_100000242_pt1 | contig 30095 bp, 30 predicted proteins | sample KBSK5101metaG_FD_65456 | JGI IMG/M metagenome (GOLD analysis project Ga0070700, IMG submission 65456) | Corn, switchgrass and miscanthus rhizosphere microbial communities from Kellogg Biological Station, Michigan, USA - KBS K5-10-1 metaG | ecosystem: Host-associated > Plants > Roots >...
CCGGGTTGTGGTTGCCCGAGGTCGGCGGGTTGGTGCGGTACGTGCCGGGGCCGGTGATGTGCGTGCGGCCCTCGCTGGGGAAGGTCCGGACCACGCAGCCGGCCTGCTTGGCCGCGACGGCCAGGTCGGTGGTCTTGCGCGGCGGGATCGGCAGCGCGTTGACGACGGGGTTCTTCGCCCCGGTCGAGCTGGGCGGCTCGTCGCTGCCTCCGCCGGAGCCGACGACGACCGCGATGATCACCGCCGCCACCACGGCGACGCCGAGCACGGCGCCGCCGATGATCTGCAGGCGGCGGTTGCGGTCGCCGCGGCGCTTCTCCTCCGCCTCGCGGGCCAGGCGCTCCTGGCGGCGCGCCTCCTTCTGCTGCTGCCGGCTGGACACGGGCGGGAAGGGTAGGCCCTAGGACGCGGCCGCGCGACGGCGTCGGCCGCCGCCGGCCCGCCGCGGCTTCCACGCCTCCTCGACGAAGTCCGCGATCTCGTTGGTCAGCCGCTCGGGCGCGACGCGCAGCTCGATCAGCGACTCGGCCTCGACCAGACGGGCGTTGGGGAGCTCGTCGGCCAGCATGCCGGCGTCGGAGAACGGGTGGATGGGGTCGCGGTGGTGCCCGATGACCAGCGCCGGGGCCTCGAACGTGCGGCGCTCGGTGCGGTGGGGAGCGATGCGGCCGAAGAACAGGCCCTGGATGACCGCGGCGCTCGGCCCCGGGTCCTGGCCGAAACAGTCCAGGCCGACCCCCGCGTAGAACGGCAGCGGCCCCTGGGGAACGCGGCGCAGCAGGCCGGCGATGCGCCGGGTGACCGGCGCGCCGAAGGTCAGCCCGACGAGGATCGGGGTGAAGAATGCGGCGCAGGCGAGGATCGCGTTGTCCAGCACCGGCATCTCGATGACCATGCCGCGCACGCGCTCGGGCGCCTGCGAGGCGACCTCGAGCGTCGTGTTCGCGCCCAGCGAGGTGCCGCCGATCACCGCCTGGTCGAGCTCGAGGTGGTCCATGAGCGCCAGCACCTCCTCGCCGAAGGTGCGCATCGAGTAGCGCCACATGTCGCGCGGGCGGTCCGAGCGCCCGTGGCCGAGCAGGTCGAGCAGGACGACGCGGTTGCCGCGGTCGGCCAGCGCCTGGGCCAGGGGCTCGTGCATGCGCGCCGGAAACAACAGCCCGGGGAGCAGGATGACCGCTCGCGGACCGCTCCCGTACGTGCGGTACGCGAGGCGCTTTCCCTGGTGCCGGAAGCTCGCCATGAGGGCCGGGAAGGATATCCGTCGCTTCGGCCCCCTCGGCGCAGCGCATAATGCGGAGTGATGGTGGCTGACGAGCGGGCGATGGCGGCCATCTACGACCGCCACCACCGAGGACTCCTGTCCTTCTGCCGGCACATGCTCGGATCGCGCGAGGAGGCCGAGGAGGCGGTGCGCGAGACCTTCCAGCTCGCCCGACCGGCCCTCGAGCGCAGCGAGGAGCCCGTGGAGGTGCGTCCTTGGCTGTACGCGATCGCGCGCAACCGCTGCATCGCGATGCTGCGGGCGGGCGCCGCGCCGCCCCACGAGGAGGCGCTGCACGACCTTGCCCGCCTGCCCGTGGACGAGCGCGCCGCGCTGCTGCTGGCCGAGGACGGCGAGCTGAACCCGGACGAGATCGCCCGCGTGCTCGGCGTGCCCGACGACCGAGCCGAGGCGATGGTGGTGCGCGCCCGCGACTCGCTCATCGCGCCGCGCCGGCCGCTGACCGACGCGTGCTCGGCCGTGCGCGTGGAGCTGGCCCGCCCCGGGGAGGGCCCCATGCCGCGCTCGCACGTGCGCCGCCACCTGCGCGACTGCCCCCGCTGTCGCGGCTATCGGGAGTCGGTCCGGCGCCAGCACGCGGCGCTGACCGCGCCCGTGGTGCCCAGCGCGGGCCTGCGCGCCGCCGCCGTGGGCGCGGACGCGCCGGGCGAGCGGCGCCCGCGCCACGTGCCCCTGCCGTCGCCTCGGCTCGCGCTCGTCGCCGGCCTGGCCGTGGTGGCGGTCCTGGCCGTGGTCGCGGGTGTGACCGCGCTCTCGTCGGGAACCTCGACGCCGCCGGCCAAGCCGCCCGCAGCGTCCGCGGACGCGCAGAAGCCCAAGCCCAAGCCGGCGGCGGTCGCCGCCGCGCCGGCAGCGGCCGACTCGAAGCCCAAGGCGACCCACCGGCGCCGCCACCGCCGGCACCACCACAAGGCCAAGGCCTCCGACACCAGCGTGGCGAGCGCTGCGCCGGCGCCGCAGCCCGCGCCGGCGCCTCCGCCGCCGGTGGTGACGCAGAAGCCGAAGAAGCTCAAGACCCGCAAGCAGAGCGCGCCCAAGCAGCAGCGGCCGGTCCAGCAGGCGCCGAAGGTGACCCAGCAGCCCGATGTGACCAAGCAGCCCAAGGTCCACAAGACGCCGCAGCCGGTCACGCCGTCCAACACGGCCGGCGGGACGGCCGCGCCGCCGCCCGAGTCGGGCGGCCACCAGGGCGGCGGCCGCAGCGTCGACGACTAGCGCCCTGCGGCGTTCATGGCCGCGGCCGTCCGGCGGGCCAGGGCCATCACGGTGATCATCGGGTTCGTGCCCGAGGCGGTCGGGAAGGCGCTGGCGTCGCCGATCCACACGCCGGGGGTGTCGTGCAACTCGCCCCACGGGTCCGCCACGGACGTCTTGGGGTCGTTGCCCATGCGGGCCGAGCCCATCTGGTGCAGTGCGAACTTGGCGCAGTCGTAGGGGTCCAGCGGCGCGTCGTGCAGAGCGGCGGCAAAGGTCTCGGGGTCCTCGCCCTCGGTCCAGTGGCTGACCGTGCGGTGGTAGCTGATGATCTGCTTCGCGCCCGCGGCCGCGTGCAGGCGCACGAGCTCGGCCTGCGCGCGGCGGTAGTGGCGGTCGTCGAGCCGGTCGGTCATCGCGTAGTGCCAGACCGCGTTGCCGTTGTCGTCGATCCCCACGCGCCCGGTGCCGCGATCGCGGATGAGGAACACGAACGGGGCCGAGGTCGGGCCGGCGGCCATCCAGTCCTTGTGGATGCGTCCGCCGTGCCAGGGCACGGTCGCGGCGCCCAGGCCGGGCAACGCCGCCGAGGACTCGACCAGGAACCCGTACCCGTCCTCGAGGTCGGCGAACTCGCGGCTGAGCCCGGTCTGCGGCGCGCCCCACCAGCCCTTCTGCGGCTCGTCGTAGACGCCGACGACGCCGCCGGCGGGGTGCAGGCGCAGATAGTCGCCCACGGCGGGGCCGCCGATGCTCGAGCGCAGCAGCAGCGCCGGCGTCTCCAGCGCACCGCCCGCCGCCACGACCTGCGGTGCGCGCACCAGCACGCGGGCCGTGGTGCCCGACGGGTCGGTGTAGGTCGCCTCGACGCCGGCGGCGCGACCGCCCTCGACCACGATGCGGTCGGCGCGGCAACGCGCCACGACCTGCGCGCCGTGCTCGAACGCGTCCTGGAGGTAGGTCTTCAGCGTGCCCTGCTTGGAGCCGGACTGGTCGCCGAAGCTGAGGAAGCCCGCGTTGTCGGGGTCGTAGGCGTTGCGGTCGGCGTTGCGGGTGATGCGGACGAAGTCGTAGCCGAGCGCCTCGCAGGCCTCCTGCAGGCGCTGGTGCGGGCCGTTGTAGTCCGAGCAATCGTCGTTGACCCCGAGCCGCTCCCACACGGCGTCGAGGTGGGCGTCGTAGTCGGGCCCGGCCACGCCTTCGAGCCCGAACTCGCGCTCCCACTGCTCGCGCACGTTGTCGCGGGTGCGGATGCAGTTGGTCCAGTTGACCGTCGTGCCGCCGCCGAGGTTGGAGCCCGCCATCAGGGCCAGCGAGCCGTCCTCGGTGGCCATCAGCCCGCCGCCCAGGAACAGGTTCTCGTAGGCCCAGAGCTCGAGCTGGTTGAAGTCGCTCTCGTTGTAGTAGCCGCCCATCTCGAGCACGACGACGTGCTTGCCCTCGCCCGCCAGCGTCCCCGCGATCACGCCGCCGCCTGCGCCCGACCCGACCACGCACACGTCGGCGTCGAGCACCATCTCGTTCGTCGTGGGCGCGACGAGGGCGATGGGCTTGGGCGCCTCGGGCGGCGCCGACACCGGCCCCGGGTAGCCGATCGCGTCCCAGTTCGGGTTGCGGCCGGCCTGATCGGGCATCCCGTAGAACAGCATCAGCGCGAGGCCCTTGAACGCGCTCATGCCCGCCAGCGCCTCGGGTCCGGCCTCCATGAAGCCCCGTACGATCGCCTCGCGCCCGGGCGGGGGCGCGTCGGCGAACCCCTGGGCGGCGATGGCGTCGAGCAGGCCGCGCAGGCCCGCCAGCTGGTCCTCGGGCACGCTCGCACCAAGCGCCGTCTCGACCGCCTGGGGAACGCCGAGGTCGGAGGCCGAGCGCGCGTAGAAGTCGGACAGGTCGCCGGGGACGCTGAGCGAGGGCACGAACGTGTCGCAGAGGGCGCGCAGGGTGTCGCGCTGGATCTCGCTGAGGACGACGTTGACCGCCACGGAGGCGCGATCGTACTCGGATCGGTCAGGACCGCGCAGGCCCAGGCCAGCGGGCGGCGATTTCGATGGTTCCGCGCTTGGCCGCGTCGGCGGGGATCTCGGCCTCGTAGCCGAGCTCGTCGAAGTAGGGGGCGAGCCACGGGCCGTGCTGGCCCTGCAGCTGGAGGTGCAGACGGCCGCCGGGCTGAAGGACGTGACACGCGTCGCGCGCCAGGGCACGGATGAGGCCGAGGCCATCCGCCCCGGGCCCGGTCGCGGTGCCGACTGGCCAGCCCAGGACGCCGCTGAGCTCGACGCTCATCGCTGGGAGCGCCAGGGGGAGGTTCGCCGCGATCGCCGCCACTCGGCCCCGCCATGAGGCCTGGACCGGAGCCAGCAGTGAGCCCTGGGCGAAGCGGACATTGCGCACGCCGATCCGGCGGCGGTTGCGCCGCGCCCAGCCCAGGGCACGGAACGAGACGTCCGTAGCCAGGACTTCGAGGTCCGGCCGTTCCCTTGCGACGCTCAGTGCGACCACTCCCGTGGCGGTTCCGACCTCGACGAACCGGATGTTCGTCCCCTCGGTCGGGAGTCGATCGAGGATCGCATCGACATGCTGCTCGGCGATCGTCTCGAAGCCGAACACACCTGGGCCGTGCTGCATCGGCAAACCGTGAAAGTCGCGCTCGCGGGTGCGCAGCCGCAAGGTGTCCAACGCCGTCGCCGCGTCCGCGGCGTACTGACGGACGGCGCTGATCAGGCCGCCCTGTCGCGAACCGGGTGCAGCGAAGGGCATGGGCCCGAGCGACTCCTTCGGCGCGCCACCGGCGACCTTTACCGCAGGCTCGGCGAATCCGAGCCGTCCCTTCGCGACCGACCCGCGGTTGGACCCCCGTCGGCGCGTGATCCGCACGATCACCCCGCGACGGAAGTACCGCGCCTCGCCCGTGGAGCGCATTCGCTGCCAGCCGGCCGATTCCAACGTCCCGAGTGCACGCGGCACCTGATCGGGCGCGACCTCGATCTCGGCCGCGAACGCGAACGCGAAGCCGTGCGCCAGCGCCGGCCGCACCTCGTCCCCGTTGAGCAGCGCCGCGTGGACGCCTGCCGCCTCGAGCTTCTTGGCCAGCTCGGCCAGCTCGCCCTCGAGCTCGAGCACAAGGCTCACGAACTGCATCTTGGGCGGCAGCTCGCGCTGTGGCTGCGGGCCGCCCGGTGGCAGGCGCGAGAGCCGCTCGATCAACGCTGCGGCCGCCTCCTCGGCACGGTCGCGTTCGCCTGCGAGCGCCAGTGCGTGTTTCGCTGCTGCCCGGGCCGCCCGAAGCGCGAACTCGGGCCGTTCGTCCGCTCCCTGCGCGCGATTGAGCAGCGTCAGGACCGCGTCGTCGGTGGTCTGGTCGTGCAGTGCCAGCCGGCCTCCCTCCCGGGTGGTGAGCACCGCAATTACGGCCACCGGGGCAGAGCTCCTCGGCCCTTCGTCGGCGAGCGGGTGAACCCGCCCGCCGGGGTCGATCGGCACGTAGCCGTCCGCATAATGGGTTGCGCCCGCGTCCACGAGGGCAGCAACGAGTGCCGACGTTCCCGCCTCGGGCTCGCCCGGAAGCACGATCGCGCGCCCGCCCATCGCCACCGCCCCGCCGCGCACGAAGAGATGGTCGGGTGCGTGCAGCGCGACGTGCTCGACCAGCTCCGTACGGAGACGATCGATCGCCTCGTCCGCGTCCCGGGCGTGGAACGGCTCCTTGTCGGGGCTGGCCACGCGGTAGCCGTCGCCGGGCTTGGTATCGAGCGCAAACGCCGCGTCTCCCGCCCGCGCGCGCCGCTCCCGGGCACCGGGCGGCAGGCACTCACGGACCCGCTCGGCCAGAGGCTCAGGGGAGATCGCAACCACCGCTCCGGTTCCGAGCGCCTCGAACGCGACGACGGAGGCTTCATTGGTCTGGGTCACGGCGACCGGTGCACCTCGGCGGGGAGCGTATAGGCCAACGCGTTGCGCTCGGCTAGATTGCGGCGTGATGGCACATGAGCCGCCTGGGCTGAGTTCGGGGGCGTGGGCCGCGGCGACAACGCTCCTGGTCGACCACTCGACGGCCACGGTGTTGGCGGCCTTCCGCGCCGACGGAGTGCAGGCCCTCCTCTTGAAGGGCCCGACCATCGCGCGCTGGCTCTACCGCGACGGCGAGCCGCGGCCGTATCTCGACTCCGACCTGCTCGTGCGCCCAGCGGATGCGACGCGCGCTCGTCGGGTGCTCGCAGGGATCGACTACTCCCCGCAGCTCGACGAGCGCCGAATGCCGGACTGGTGGCGCCCACACGCGAGCACGTGGATTCGCGGCGATCGCGGCGCGACCGTCGACCTACACCACCGATTGCAGGGGGTCGGCGTCGACGCCGGGCACGCCTGGGCGCTCCTGTCCGAAGAGACGGAGACACTCGACGTCGCGGGCACCAGAGCGGCTGCGCTCTCGGTTCCGGCTCGCACTCTGTACGTCGCATTGACGGCGGCCAACGACGGGCCCTCCGGCATGGCGATGTCGGACCTCGAGCGCGCGCTGGAGCACGTGTCCGAGGACACATGGCGGACGGCAGCTGCGCTTGCCGTCGAACTCGGTGCGACAGACGGGTTGTTCGCGGGCCTGGCGCAACGCAGTGACGGGATCGCGCTCGCGGCACGACTGGGCATCCGGGGCAGGCGATCCGTTGAGATGGGCCTGCGCAGCGTAGGCGCCCCGCGGGAGGCGTTGACCGTCGATCAGCTCGCACGTGCGAACAGTCCGCGGGAGCGGATGGGGATCGTGGCCGACAAGCTCTTTCCGCCTCCGACCTACCTCCGCTACTGGTCTCCCCTCGCCGGTAGAGGGCGGCTTGGGCTCGGCCTCGCTTACGGGTACCGACTGGTCTGGGTTGCGAAGAAGACGGTCCCTGCGCTCACGGCGTGGCGGCGGGCACGCCGGACGATGACGCCGCCGTCATGAGGTGGGCGCGAGCGGAGTCAGCCTTGGAAACCGCACTGCCCCGGCGCCATTGGCGTAAACGAGCCCGCACACATGTTTCCCCCGCCGTTGCATCCGGTGAAGCCCATCCCAGTCGTAACGCACGTGCAGTTCATGCACGCCGGACTGTCCGTACAGGCCTGCGTCACGCCGGGAGCGCAGTCTGCGGAGGTCGTGCAAGTCTTCAACAGCGGGCACGACGCGGCCCCCGCCGCGAGCGACGGCATCGCGAGCGACGTGACCAGCGGTGCCGAGGCGGCAATCGTCGCTCCGGCGCGGACGAACCCGCGCCGGGACATGCCGCCGGTCGGGGGCTTGAGCAGGTTGCAGCGCTCCAACTCGACGAGCGCGTCCCAGACCTCGTCGCCAGTCACCGGCGCAGCGAGGCGGTCGGAGGCGAACGCGGCGAGCTCAGCGAGGGACTTGCGGCCATCCGAGCCGGCAAAGACTGCTGCCGCAACGGGGCTGAGGGCGTGCGCGTCCTTGGTCTCGACGTCGTAGACGACGGTTTCGTTGCCGACTTCTTCGACCAGCAATCCTGCTTCTCGTGCCGCCGGCGGGGACGGCTGCGCCCTGCTGTCCATGAAACGGCCTCCATTCCCGTCGGTCATCACGCACCACGACGGGCCAAAATCGTGCAGCTGACGGTCCGCATGCTAGTAGATCGACTCGGCGCGTGCGGACCGGTTTACCCGTCTTGAGCAAAAGTCTCCCAGATCAGTGTGCCTCAACTGGTCGACGCCTGCTGTCGGCGTCGGAACGGTCATATGCGTCGGCCGCCGCGTCGCCGGACTCGCCGGCTCCGGTAGCGACGACCCCCAAGAGCCGGCCGTTGGCCGATCCTGCAATCTGCGCCATCCTGCGTACCGCACCCCGTGGCGTGCGGTTCAGGCGCGCGACCGCGACGACGCCTGACACCTGCCGTACGAGCCCGAGTGCAGAGACCGACCCCAGTAGGGACGGCGTGTCGATCACCACCAGCTCGAATTCCGTCGAGACCCGGTTGAGGAGCGATGACACGCGCGGCGAGCCAAGGGTCTCGGCGGGATTGCGCGGCGGCGACCCGGCAGGCAGCACGGTCAGCTCTCCCGCGAGCCCCGGGATTTGGTGCAGCGCAGTGCGGACGTCCTCACCACCGATGACCTCGCTGAGCCCCGGACTGCCCGGTAGGCCCATCCGAGCCGCGACGCCGGGGTGGCCGAGGTTGGCGTCGATCAGCAGGACGCGTCGGCCGGCATGTGCGAACGAGAGGGCCAGCCGGGTGGCGACGGTCGTCTTCCCCTGGCCGTCGAGCGGGCTCACGACCGCGATCGTGTCGGGTCGGCGCTCGCCCGTCAGGAAGATGAGGCTGTCGCGCAGGCGCTGAAACGACAGCTCGGTTCGCGAGCCGCCGTCTCCGGCGTCGAACGCCTGCCTCGGGATGGTGGCGAGGAGTGGGGCGCCGCTGAGGCTCTCCAGCTCGGCCGACCTGCGGACGCGCCGATCCAGGCGGTCGAGCAGAAGCGCCAGGACGGGAGCGATGAGCACCGCCAACGCGAGGGCGAGGAGCGCGTTGCGGCCCGGGTTGGGCGAGATCAGGCTGGCGCGCGCACGCTCGACCACGCGCAAGGATGCGGCGGGAGCCTCGCGTTGCGCGAGGAGCGCCGGCAAGACGTCGGAAGCCGGCGGCGTGGGCTTGGCCTGACGGCGGGTTGCCGAGAGACCGCGTCGCGTGGCTGCGATCGCGGCGTCGAGCCGGCGCCGAGCATCACGTTCGACGTAGTTGGTGAGCGCGCGCAGGAATGCGTTGACACCCGCGACGGCCACCCGGGAGCTGGGCCCACTCGCCTGCAGCGTGACCCAACCGGTCCGCGTGTCGAGAGTTGCGCTCAGTCCCTGCACGGTGCCGACGGGTCGAGGCCCGATGTCGGTAGTCGCGCCGACGACCGTGGGCAGGCTCGAATCGGCCACCAAGAGCGCTCCGGGATTGAGATTCGAAGACAGGTTCTGGAAGACGGGGGCGTCGTACCCCGGGTCGTCCACCTCGACGACGAGGTTGGCCTGGTACGTCTTTGGCTGACGGGCGGTGTAGACGTACACACCGGCGGGGATGAGCAACGCGATGAGTAGGGCAATCCACCCGCGACGGCGCACGATTGCGCCGATTTCCCTGAGCTGGGCGCCCCTCGCCGCTCGCCGCACGGCCCACTCGCGCCCTAGGCGCCTTCGAGTGCGTGTAACAGCGCGGACGCCACGTCAGCCGCGTCGCCGCGATCGCCCTTGAGGACCACTGCGCCGGCGGCGAGCCGGGTGGTCGCCGTCAGAGCCTCCTCGGGGCGCTCGTGGGCGACCAGGGCGTGAGAAAGCAGCTCGATCGCGCCCTGCGCGGGCGACAAGGGCGATGGGCGCCACTCGGCTCCTGGGGCGTATGTGCTGAACGCGATAAGCCCGGCCGGAACCGGCTCTGTGCCCGCGACACCGCCGAGGCTCTCCACCGTCGCGTCGCCCCCGTTGGCCCTGATCGAGAGCGGCTTGGGATAGGGATGCACGACGCCGTGAGCATCGAGAACCGCGTACTCCTCCGAGTAGTAGACGGCGCCGGCACGCACGAGCTCCGCCACGAGCGTCGTCTTCCCGCTCATGCTGCGTCCCGGGAGCACGATGGCGCGGCTGTGATGGGCGACCACCCCCGCGTGGACGAAAACGCGGTCCGGCGCCAGCTGTGCCACGCGTGAGCGCACGAGCGCATCGAGTAAGCCGGCGGCGATCTCGGGGTCCGGCGAGCCCATGTCGACGTCGTCGCCCACGACGCGGTACCCGACCACGTCCCGGACCAGGCCGAATCGGGCGCGCACCGTGGACGGTTCGCACTGCCGGGTGTGCGGTGGGAGCACCGCGGTGACCAAGCGCATGAGCTCAGCGTCCGCCGCGCCGACGGCCAAGGGCACGCCGTACGCCTCGATGGCGTGCTCATAGGGGAACGGCGGCGAGGAGGGCTCGCTCACCCGGATGTCGAGGATCTCCGCGCTCACCTGCTCATCGTAAAGAGCCGCGCGCTATCGGCGCGAAACCCCACCATTGGCCGCCGCAAGCTCCAGCAAGGCGGTCGCGGCCTCCTTCGCGGCGCCGCGTTCGCCCTTCAGTACGCGCGCCCCGGCGACCGCGCCCCGTATCGCGGCGAGCGCGAACTCGGGTTGGTGCTGGGGATTGACGGCGTGCCGGAGCAGCAGCAGTACGGCCTCGCTCCCCCCGCAGCTGCTGACCCTCCACTTCTCGCTTCCGACCACGACTTCGGCCACCACCGACACCTCGAGCGGTTCGCGCCCGATCCTCGCGCCGAGCTCCTCCGGTGGATGCGGGCGACCGAGTCCCTTGCGTGGATCGGTCATCCAAAGTGGCAGGGGGTACGGATGCACGCGCCCATCGGCGTCGAGCGGGGCGTAATCGTCGGTGTAGTAGACGGCGCCCGCCTGCACCAGGGCGGCGACGAGCGTCGTCTTGCCGGCGCCCGCGTACCCGGGGAGAAGGATGGCGCCCCCTTTGACGGCGACGCAGCCGGCGTGGATATACATCCGGTCGCGAGGAGTCGACAGGACATGCATCAGGAGGCGGTGCCGAAGCCCATCGACGCCGAGGTCGAGCGTCTCGTGCCGGCTTGCCACCTCGCCGTCGATGCTGACCGCGTAAGTGCCGTCCCGTCCGCGGCCGAACGCGAACGGGCGGTTATCGGCGGACGGCGTGCTCGGCGACCAGCCAAGCGGGAGGGCATGCTCGACGACCGCGTGCATCAGGTCGTCCGTCGATGTCTCGATCGACGCACGCGCGCCGTGGCACTCGATGGCGATGAGGCGCGCCATGGGACCAGCATAGAATCGGTGCAATGGACGCGCTGCTCTTGGTGCTGCGAGTGGTCCTGGCAGCGGTGTTCGTCGTCGCGGCGGCCGGGAAGCTGCTCGATCGCGACGGCGCGAGGCAGGCGCTCGTGGAGTTCGGCGTCGGCGAGCGCCTGGCCGCGCCTGGCGCGATCGTGCTGCCGCTGGCCGAGCTGGCGGTGGCGCTGGCCTTGCTGCCCGCCGCCTCGGCGGTGGCGGGCGCCGCCGGCGCGATCGTCCTACTGACCGCGTTCAGTGCGGGGATCGGGCGGGCGATGGCCCGAGGGGAGGCGCCGGACTGCCACTGCTTCGGCCAGCTCCACTCCGAGCCCGCGGGCCCCAAGGCCCTCGTCCGCAACGTCGTGCTTGCCGCGCCCGCGGTGGTCGTTGTCATCGCGGGCCCGGGGCCGCAACCGACCGTGCTCGGATTTGCCGCCATCGTTGCGGGCCTCGCCGCTGTGGGCGCGCTGGCCGTCTGGATGCACAAGCGCTCGATCGCGAAGGCCGAGCGCGAGGCGGCGGAGCCGGCGGGCCTCCCCGTGGGTGCGCAGGCGCCAACATTTGCCCTCGCCCGGCTCCGCGACGGCGACACGGTCCGGCTCGACGATCTCTGGTCGGAGGGTCGGCCGGCGCTGCTGGTGTTCACCCATCCGGGATGCGGCCCCTGCAACGACCTGATGCCGGATCTGCGGCGCTGGCAACGCTCCTTGTCGGACCGAGTGACGATCGCCCTGGTAAGCCAAGGGGGCGAGGCGGACAACCACGAAGCCCACGCCGAGCACCCGCTCGACAACATCCTGCTGGAACGCGGGAACGGCAACGACGTCTACAAGGCGTACCGCATGCGCGGCACGCCGTCCGCGGTCGCCGTGGGACCGGACGGCCGGATCGCGACGGTGACGGCCGAGGGCGAACTGCTGATCGAGCAGCTCACGCGGCTCGTTCTCCAGCGCTTCAGCCCGGCGCCGAGCCTCCGCTAGCCTGCGCCGCAGGTTTACGGCAATCAGGAGGGAAGCAGTGGCCAAGAAGGAACCCCGGTCGCTCTACGGGCAGGTCGTCGCCATCACCGGCGCGGCGCGTGGGATCGGCAAGGCGACGGCGCGCGCGCTGGCGCGCCAGGGTGCACGGGTCGGCATCGGCGACCTCGACGTCGAGCTCGCCCGCAAGACCGCCGAGGAGCTCGGTGGCAGCGTCGAGGCGTTCCCGCTCAACGTCTGCGACCGCGCCTCGTTCGCGCACTTCCTGGACGAGGTCGAGCGCACGCTCGGGCCCGTCGACGTGCTCATCAACAACGCCGGCATCATGCAGCTGGGGGCGTTCGACGAGGAGGACGACGCCACCACCCTGCGCCAGATCGACATCAACGTCGTCGGCGTCATGACCGGGTGCAAGCTCGTCATCCCGAAGATGAAGCAGCACGGCCGCGGCCACATCGTGAACATCGCCTCGATGGCGGGTCGCGCCGGTTACGCCAATGCGGTCACCTATTGCACGACGAAGTTCGCGGTCGTCGGCCTCTCCGAGGCCTTGCGGGCCGAACTGCGCGGCACCGGGATCGAGCTCTCGGTCGTGTGCCCCGGCGTGGTCAACACCGAGCTCGGCTCCGGCCTGAACGAGACGCGCGCGGTCAAGGTCGTGGAGCCCGAAGAGGTCGCCGACGCGATCGTCGACGCCCTGCGCACCGACCGCTTCGACGTCTTCGTGCCCGCGGTGGCCGGCACCATCTGGCGCGCCGTCCACGTGCTGCCCCGCAGCGCGGCCGAGAAGGTGGGCCAGGCGCTCAAGGCCGACCAGGTCCTGAGCAACCCGGACCAGAGCGTGCGCGCGGGCTACGAGGCGCGCGCGGCCGGGTGCGACCCCGGCGTGGAGGAGCGCGCGGCCGCGGTCGACCCCGCGCCCCCGGCGGGCGAGAAGGTCACGAGCTAGGCGCGCAGCCAGTCCGCGATCGCCCGCCCGAGCTCCGGGCCGGCGTCCTCCTGCAAGAAGTGGCCGGTGTCGCCGACGTAGCGCGGCGGCGTCGCGCCGAGCGCGCTCGCGAAGCGCTCGCCGGCCTGCGGCGGCAGGATCGGGTCGGCGTCGGCCCACAGCACCAGCGTCGGGCGGCGGTCGCCCGCGAGCGCGTCGAGCACGTGCTGCTGGGCCATGCCGCCGGGCGTCCCGGGGACGGTCGGGAGCATGAGCGGGAACGCCCGCGCGCCCGCCTTGGCCGCGACGCTGGGGAACGGCGCGTCGTAGGCGGCGGCCACCGCATCGCCCGGATCGGTATGGCAGGCGCGGCGCACGAGCAGGCCGACGGGAAGGTCCTCGGCCCGCTCCACGAACGCGCGGAACGCCTGCCACGCCTCGGTCATCCGCTGCTCACCCGTCCACAGCCCGGTGTCCATGACCACCAGCCGCGCGATCCGGTCCGGGTGCTCGGCGGCCAGGCGCAGGCCGATCGGCCCGCCCCAGTCGTGCACGACGACCGTGGCGTCGCGCAGGTCGAGCTCCTCGAGCAGGTCCGCGGCGAGCGCCACGTGGCGCTCGTACGAGTACCAGCCCAGGTCGACCGGCTTGTCCGAGCGCCCGAACCCGGCGTAGTCGGGGGCGATGCAGCGGTAGCCGGCGGCGCGTACGGGCGGGATCACCGTGCGCCACAGGAACGACCAGGTGGGCTCGCCGTGGAAGAACACCACCGGCGGCCCGTCGCCCTCGTCGACGTGGGCCAGGCGCAGCTCGCCCGCCTGCCGGTAGTGCGGAGCGAAGGGGAAGTCGGGAAGCCCCTCGAGGACCTCGTCCGGCGTGCGGATGGCGTCCATCACCCGAGCCCGAGCCGGTGCAGCGCCGGCTCGAGCGCGGCGGCGTCGCGCGAGGCGGTGACGTGGATCGCGCCCGGCTCGCGCACCCACGCGATCAGGTTGAGCGCCTGTAGCCGGTCGAGGAAGAACTGGAACGCGTAGGCCTGGCGCGGCGCCGTGTAGTGGCGCTCGATGTCGAAGGCGTAGCCGGTGGTGTGGAGCGAGTAGTTCGGCGTGGCCTCGATGTTCGTCCCCACCAGCATCTGCTGGTAGCGGCTGTCGCGCACCGTGCTGGTGACCGTGAGCGCCCCGCGGCCGACGAACGCGTGCACGCCGGCGCCGATGTAGGCCAGCACGGCCAGGGCCTCGGGCCGCAGGGCGCGGTACAGCGTCGGCTTCTGGCCGAGCTTGGGCGCGAGCTCGCCCATGCGCGGGTCCACGCGCACCCCCGCGCGCAGGAGCCCGCGCGCGTCCAGCGGGAGCAGGACGCGGCCGGTCTCGGCGCGCCCGAGGTCGGCGGGCGTTGCGAACACCGTGGTCTGCCCGGGCGGGTGGAGCAGGTTCTCGGCCGAGTTCTTCTGCGTCTGCAGCGTGGCCCGGCGCTGGAGCGCGGCCGGGTTGGTGCGGGCCAGGCGCATGATGTCCTTGGCCGCCAACACGCGGAACCAGTACGTGGCGGAGTCGTCGCCGAGCGAGAAGAGCTTCGCGTAAGCGGCCTGGTGGCGGGCGGGCGAGCTGTCGAAGTAGAGCTGGGCGTAGGGCGTGTCGTCACCGGCGCCGAAGGCGGAGATGACCTGCTGCAGGTTGCCGATGCCCATGTGGTAGCTCTCGACGGCGAGGTCCTCGCGCGGGAAGTTCCTGCGCGACTCGCGCAGATAGCGGGCGGTTCCGGCCAGCGCCTTGATCGGGTCGAAGCGGTCGTCGACGCGCCGGCGCCGCTGCAGCAGCGTCGCGACGCGCGCCGGCTGCGCCTTGCGCCGGGCCTTGGCGATGTCGCGGGTGATGCGGATGCTCGCGGGCAGGTCGACGTGCATGCCCAGGAGCTGGGTCGCGGTGCCGGGGAGGATCTGGGTCAGGCCCGCGGCGGCGCGCGGGTCGGGGCCGGCCATGGCATCGGGGTCGCCGGCGCTCTCGAGGAAGACGACGGCCTCGAGCGTGTCCGGGTCGATCCCCGCCGCGGCCGCGGCCTTCTCGATCTGCGGGCGCCAGCGCTCCACCCGCTTCGCGGTGGCCGCCACCCCGCCGGGCGACTTCGCATAGAGCGGGTGGCTGAAACCGGCGGCCGCGCGCCGCTCGAAGGTGGCGTTGTGGGCGCGGTCATAGCGCAACGGCCCGAAGTTGCCGCCCTCTGCGCGCGAATGGGGGACGAGCGGCTGGGCAGAGTCGCTGGAGCCGCCGCCGCCGCTGGTCGCAAGCACGACGGCGATCACTATCAACGCCGCCCCGACCGCCGCGACGATGAGGGCGAGCGCCCCGCCGCGGAGCCGGCGGCGCCGCGGAGCCTCCGGAGGCGCTGCCATCGGCCTCGAAGCTAGCAAGCGTTACCGTCGCCCCATGCGGGTGGTCAGCGCCCCGACAAACATCGCCCTCGACGACGACCTGGTGATCGAGGGCGACAACGCCGACGTGCTCCCGCTGCTGCCCGACGGGCACTTCGACCTTGTCTACATCGACCCGCCCTTCAACACCGGAAAGCGGCGCGAGCGGCGCACGTTGTCGGTGTCGGCGGCCGACGACGGCGAGCGCCAGGGCTTCGGCGGCCGGCGCTACCGCGCCCGCGTGCTCGGGGCGCTCTCCTACGCCGACGAGCACGCCGACTACCTGGGCTTTCTCGGCCCGCGCCTCGAGCACGCCCGCCGCCTGCTGGCGCCGCACGGCACCCTCTACCTGCACCTCGACTACCGCGAGGCCCACTACGCCAAGGTGCTGCTCGACGAGCTCTTCGGCCGCGACGCCTTCCTCAACGAGCTCGTGTGGGCCTACGACTACGGCGGGCGCCCACGCGACCGCTGGCCGGCCAAGCACGACACGGTGCTGGTCTATGTGCGCACGCCCGGCGCCCACCACTTCGACGCCGAGGCGGTCGACCGCGAGCCCTATATGGCGCCGGGCCTGGTCACGCCCGAGAAGGCGGCGCGGGGCAAGCGCCCGTCCGACACCTGGTGGCACACGATCGTGCCCACCAACGGGCGCGAGAAGACCGGCTACCCGACGCAGAAGCCGGAGGGCATCGTGCGGCGGATGGTGCAGGCCTCCTCGCGCCCGGGCGGCTGGTGCCTGGACTTCTTCGCCGGCTCGGGCACGCTCGGCGCCGTGTGCGCGAAGCTCGGCCGGCGCTACGTCCTCGTCGACTCCAACCCCGAGGCGATCGCGGTTGCCCGCCGACGCCTAGCGTGAGCCGAGCGCCGCGCCGGCGTTGCGGCCGACGACCTCCATCGTCGCCTGGAGCTGCGCCGTCGGGCTGAACTCGATGACCTCGGTTCCGGCGGCGAGCACCGGCGTATGGCCGGGCGCGGCGTAGTAGGCCTCGCCCGCCTCGATCGTCTCCTCGTGGTCGGCGTAGCGGAACGTGATGCTGCCCGCGACGACGATGCCCCAGTGCGGCGACTGGCAGCGGTCGTCGGGCAGGCCCTGGAACAGCGGTGCGGCGTCGACGGCCTCCTCGAAGCGCTCGAACCCGACCGTGTGGTCGCCGAGCTGCTCGAAGCGGCCCTCGTAGCCCGGCAGCTCCGAGACGTTGGACGCGCTCGCCTTGCTGGCCTTCGGCATGTGATCCTCCTGGCTTGGTGACCGGACGCCCGCCAAGGTCTCAGCCGCCCGTGTGCGCAGCGCAAAGGGCGCGCAAATGAGCGCGCCCGACGTGGCCGTCATCGGCGGCGGCATCGTCGGCGTGAGCGCTGCGGCGTTCCTGGCGCGGGCCGGGGCGCGCGTGGAGCTGTTCGAGCGCGCCGAGCTCGCTGCCGCCGCCTCGGGCCGCAACTCCGGCGCCATCCAGCACCCCTACGACCCCGAGCTGCTGGGCCTGCACGACGAGACCGTCGCCATGTACTCGAACCTCGACGGCTTTGCCTTCGACCCCGAGCCGGCCGGCGTGCTCGTGCTCGGCCGCGACGCGGCTGCGCTGGCCGCGCTCGCCGCCGACCTGGGCGAGGCCTTCCCCGAGCTCGAGCCGGCCGTGGTCGACGGGCGCGCGGCCGAGCCGCTGCTGGCGCCGGGCGTGGCCGCCTGCCGCTTGCGCTCGGGCCACCCCGTGCGGCCCGAGGCGGCGACGCTGGCGTTCGCGGAGGCGGCGCGGGCGGCCGGCGCCGTCCTGCACACCGGCGCCCCCGCCCGGGCGGCCGACCTCCTCGAGACCTCGGGGGCGGTGCTCGTCGCCGCCGGGCCGTGGACGCCCGAGGTCGTCGACCCGACCGGGAGCTGGCGGCCGATCACGCCGGTCTGGGGCGTCAACGCCGAGGTCGCCCTCGAGGAGCCGCCGCGCGCGATCCTCGAGGAGGGCGGCGTCGAGTCGGCGGTGGCGGGCGCCGCGCCGCCGCTGCTGTTCAGCCTCACCACCGTCGGCGGCGTGGGCGCGCTCGGTTCGACCTTCCTGGACCGCGAGCCCGACCCGGACGCGTTCGTGCCGGCGCTGCTCGAGCGCGGCCGCGCCTTCGTGCCCGCGCTCGGCGAGGCGGTCTCGGTGCGCGCGTGCGCGCGCCCGCAGTGCTTCGACGGGCGGCCGCTCCTCGGGCCCATCCCCGGCCGCGGCCGGCTCTTCGTGGCCGCCGGGCACGGGCCCTGGGGGATCTCGACCGGTCCGGCCTCCGCGCGCCTGGTCGCGGACGCCATACTCGACCCCGCCACGGCGATCCCGCCGGCGCTCGACGTGGCCCGAGCATGCGCCGCCTGATCACCATCCCCATCAGCCACTTCTGCGAGAAGGCGCGCTGGGCGCTGGGGCGCGCCGGGCTTGAGTACCAGGAGGAGGCGCACGTCCAGGTCATCCACGTGATTGCGGCCAGGCGGGCCGGCGGCGGGCGCACGGTGCCGGTGCTGGTGTCCGACGACGGCGTGCTGCCCGAGTCGGGGTCGATCGTGGGCTACGCCGCGCAGCGCGCGCCCGCCGACCGCGCCTTCGAGCCCGACGACCCGGTGGAGCTGGCCGAGGCGGTGCGCATCGAGCGCTGGCTGGACGCCGACCTCGGGCCGCACACGCGGCGCTGGACCTACTGGGAGATGCGCGACGAGCGCGAGCTGGCCGAGGCGTACAACCTGACCGGCGTGCCCGACTGGGAGCGAGCGTCCTTCCCCGTCCTCTACCGGCCGCTGTTCGAGGCGGTCAAGCGCGTGCTCGACGTGACGCCGGAGACGACCGCCGATTCCAAGCTTCGCGTGCGCGCGGTGTTCGACACGGTGGGCGAGCGGCTCGCCGACGGGCGGCCGTTTCTCGTCGGCGAGCGCTTCTCACGCGCGGACCTGAGCTTCGCGGCGCTGGCGGCGCCGGTGCTCATGCCGGACCAGTACGGGATCCCGCTGCCCAAGCTGCACGAGCTGCCCGCGGCATGGGCGGAGGACATCGCCGACCTCCGCGCGCACCCCGCGGGCGCGTTCGCGCTGCGGATGTTCGCCGACTACCGCTAGTGGTTGGCGGGCTCGCCGTCGTGCTCGGCGCGCGCGGCCTCCGCGCGCTCCACGAACCGCGGCCGGTACGCCAGTACGCTCGCGGCCGTGGCCGCCTTCGTGACCGCCGGCGCCGGCTTCCTGCTCGCCGTCCTCTGGTTCGACCTCATGTTCGACGTCCAGGTCATCGGGCACCGCGGCGCGGTGCTGCCCGAGGCGGTCCTGGCCTCGATCGCCGCCTACTACGCCCGCGTGACCACGCGCGCGCGGCCGATGAACCGGCTCGTGGCGGCCGCGATGCTGGCCACGCTGGCCGCGATCATCGTGCAGATCGCGCGCGGCGACAGCCCGAGCTGGCCCGCGTGGACGTCGCTGCCGCTCGCGGTGGTGGCGATCGCCCTGGCCGGGGCCAACACCGTGCCGGCCGCCGTGCGCCTGGGTCGGCGGGGCGACCCGGTCGAGGCGCAGAGCCGGTTGGCGCGCGCGATCCTGCGCGACCATCTCATCTGCCTGGCCGCGATCGCGACCGTGCTCGCGCTGCAGCTCAGCTTCGCGACGTAGGCCACAGCGTCGCGCGTAGGCGCAGCAGCAGCGCCTCGAGCTGCGCCATCTCGCGCTCGCCCAGCGCGGCCGCCCAGGCGTCGCGGATGCGGGCGATGGCCTCGCGGCCCACGCGCTCGGCCTCCAGGGCGCGCGCGGTCATGGTCACGAGCTTGGCCCGGCCGTCGGCGGGGTCGGGCTCGCGCCGCGCGTAGCCGAGCCGCACGAGCTCGTCGACGGCGTGGACCACGGTGGGCTTGGAGACCTGCGCGCGCTGGGCCAGGTCAGTGACGCGCGAGCCGTCGGCGCGGATGTGTGCGGCCACGGCCAGCAGCCCCGGACGCAGGTCGCCGAAGCCGCGCTTGGCCAGCTCGCGGGCGACGAGCGCGCCCATCGCCATGGCCGGGTCGCGCAGCAGGTTGCCGAAGTTGTCCGTGCCCACGGGCTCCATCTCGGGTTGCCAGCGCTCGTCGAGTTCGTTAGCCTCTCGAACCATCTAGTTAGACAGACTAACGAAAGGACTCGACATGACCGCCCCCGAGCTCTGGCTGCACAACCCGCAGACGGGCGAGCTCGGCCACCTGACGCTGGCCCCGGAGGAGACCGGCGGCCTGCGCATGGAGGGCGAGCTGTGGCTGCAGCCGGGCGCCGCGGTGCTGGGCGAGCACGTCCACAGCGCGCTGACCGAGACCTTCGCGGTCGTCGAGGGCAAGGTGGGCTACACGCTCGACGGGGTCGTGGGCGTCGCCGGGCCGGACGAGACCCTGCACATTCCGGTCGGCGCGCGCCACGACTGGTGGAACGCCGGTGAGGGCCGCGCGCACGTGCGCTTCGCGCTGGACTCCGCCGATCCGGCGGTACCCATGGCCGGGCGGTTCTTCGCGTCCATCGAGGCCGGGTGGGGGCTGGCCGCCGCGGGCAAGACGAACGCCAAGGGGATCCCGACGCCGCTCTGGCTGGCCTCGCTGGCCCGCGAGTACCGGGACGTCCTGCGCCTGAACCGCCCGCCGGCCGCGGTGCAGACCGCGCTGTTCGCGCCGCTGGCGCTGCTGGCCCGGGCGCTGGGCCGCGACGTCCGCGCACCAGCGCTGCACGGCGACCGCTGCCCGGCGCGGATCCCCGCCCCGGACGCGGACTCGCGTGACGCGCTGCTGCGGACCTATGCCCGCGGCGCGACCGTCAGCCCGCCGTCGACGATCAACGTCTGACCGGTGACGTAGGCGGACTCGGGGCCGAGGAGGTACAGCGCCGCATAGGCGACCTCCCAGCCCGTCCCCTGGCGGCCGGCGGGGATCTTCACGCGCTCGCGCGCCGGGCTCAACCGTGATGCCATGCGACCGAGCGAGGTGTCGATCAGGCCGGGGAGGAGCAGGTTGACGCGCAGGCGCGGTGCCGCCTCGACCGCGGCCTGCCGGCAGAGCGCCTCGAGCGCAGCCTTGGACGCGGCGTAGGAGGGCAGCGGCATGACCTCGCGCGAGGCCACCGATCCCATGAGCAGGACGGCCCCGCCGTCGTCGAGGGCGTCGAGCGCCTCCCGGCAGCCGAGGAAGTGCGAGCGCAGGTTGACCGCGAGCACGCGGTCCCAGTCCTCCACGCTGGTGCCACGCAGGCCCAGGCCGGCGCCGATGCCGACGTTGAGCACGAGGGCGTCGAGCCCGCCGAGCGTCTCGCGGGCCCGCGCGAACATGTCCGCCACAGCCGCTTCGTCGCTGGCGTCGGCGACCACCACGGCGGCGGCGGCGCCCTCGGCGCGCACGCGCTGCGCCGTGGCTTCGGCGCTGTCGCGCTTGATGTCGGCGACCGCGACCGCAGCGCCCTCGCGGGCGAACAGGATCGACATGGCGCGGCCGTTGCCGATGGGCGGGTCGTCGAGCCCGTAGTCCTCCTGGCCGCCGCCGACGACGAGGATGCGGCGCCCTTCGAGGCGGCCGCGGCCGGGGGCCTCGCCCCGCGACTCCTGCACCAGATCGTCGGCCGCCATTGGCGAACAGAACTGTACACAAAGCGTATGATCACGGGCCATGGAGGTTCGCCAGCTCCCGCGCGGGCGCCATCGTTTGAGCCGCGAGGAGGTCAGCGCCTCGCAGCGGCAGCGCATGCTCGAGGCGATGGCGCTGGCCGTGCACGAAAAGGGCTACACCGGCACCGCGGTGGCGGACGTCGTGGCAGGCGCCGGCGTGTCGCGCGAGACCTTCTACCAGCACTTCGCCGACAAGGAGGCGTGCTTCCTGGCCGCCTACGAGGTGGCCGTGGACACCATGCGCCGGACGATGGGCGACGCGCTGGCCGGCCGCCCGGCCGACCCCCTCGCGCGCCTGGACCGGGCGCTGCGCGCCTATCTCGACCTGCTCGCCTCAGAGGGCGCGATGGCCCGCGTCTTCCTCGTCGACGTCTACGCGGCCGGCCCGCAGGCCCTGCAGCGCCGGCGCGAGGTGCAGGAGGACTTCACCGCGGTGGTCGCCGGCATCTTCTCGGCTCGCTCGGCCGCCGACCGCTTCGCCTGCGAGGCGCTGGTGGCGGCGATCAGCTCGATGGTCACCCTGCGGGTTGCCGCCGGGGAGTCGCACGCCCTACCCGGCCTGCGCACGCCGCTGGTCGCGCTGGCCCGGCGCCTGCGCCTCACCCCGGCCGCGCGCAGCCCGCGCGCGACCGCATGAAGGCGCGCCTCGCCGCGCTGCTCGCGCTGGTCGCCGTCGCGGCCTGCCTGCTCGCGCCGGCCGCGCGCGCCGGCCAGGGGATCTCCGTCGTCGCCTCGCAGCGGCTCGACGGGCGGCTCACCGACCTCACGCTCTCCACGCCGGCGCTGTCGTCGCCGCGGCACGTGCGCGTGCTCGTGCCGGCGGGCTACGCGGGACACCCCGACGCGCGCTACCCGGTGCTCTACCTGCTGCACGGCGCGCTGGCCGACTGGCGCTCGTGGACGGACGCCGGCGACGCCGAGCGGATCACCGCCGGGCTGAACGCGATCGTCGTGATGCCCGAGGGCGGCAACGGCGGCTGGTACACGGACTGGCTCAACGGCGGCGCCGGCGGCCCGCCGGAGTGGGAGACCTTCCACATCGACCAGCTCATCCCCTGGATCGACGGCCACTACCGCACGGTGGCCGACCGCGACGGGCGCGCCATCGCCGGGCTGTCGATGGGCGGCTTCGGAGCGATGAGCTACGCCGCCCGCCATCCCGACCTGTTCGTGTGGGCGGCGAGCTTCTCCGGCGCGGTCGACATCGTCAACAACGCGCCCGTGGCGGTGGTCATCGCGGCCGAGGCCCCGGCCGACGGCGGCAAGCCCGACGACCAGTTCGGCGACCGGGTCGCCAACGAGATCGTGTGGCGCGCTCACAACCCGTGGGACCTCGCGGGCAACCTCCGCGGGCTCGTGCTGCGCATCGACACCGGCAACGGCCAACCCGGGCCCTACGACGATCCCACGCGGCTCTTCGACCCGATCGAGGACCAGGTGCACGCGATGAGCCTCTCCCTGCACCAGCGCCTCGGAGCGCTCGGCATCGACCACACGTGGGACGACTACGGGCCGGGGACGCACACCTGGCCCTACTGGCAGCGCGACCTGCGGCAGGCGCTCCCGTCGCTGACGACAACCTTCGCGCACCCGCCCGCGGCGCCCTCCCCGTTCACCTTCACCGCCGCCGAGAGCGACTACGACGCCTACGGCTGGGACGTGCGGCTGGACCGGGCCGGCCTGGCCTTCACCACCCTTGCGGATGCGGGCCCGAGCGGCTTCCGCGTGCGCGGCGCCGCCGGGCATGCGAGCGTGACCACCGGGCCGCTGTACAAGCCCCGCTCGCCCCACAGGGTGACGGTGGGCAGCGCGGCCCCGCGCCGGCAGCGCGCGGACGCGCAGGGCCGCCTGCGGGTCGACCTGCCCGGCGACGGGACGGTCAGGATCGGGGCGACGGCGAAGGGGCGGCGCACCGGCACACCCTCAACCACCCTCAAGGGGGTCTGACCCTTCATGCGCGCCCCGGCGCAGTAGCCGCGTGGCCATCCGCCTGCCCGACCCATGTCTCGTGGTGCTGGTCGGCGCGACCGGCGCGGGCAAGTCGCACTGGGCGGCGCAGTGGTTCGCGCCCGACCAGGTCGTGTCCTCGGACCGGCTGCGCGCCGTGGTCGGCGCCGGCGAGGACGACATGCGCGCCAGCAAGGACGCGTTCGAGGTGCTCGAGCTCATCGTGGCCAAGCGCGTGCGTCGCGGCCTGACCACCGTCGTCGACACGACCGGCCTGGACGCCAAGCGGCGGGCGGCCTGGCTGGCGCTGGCCGAGCGCCACGGCGTCCCCGCCCATGCGGTGCTGTTCGAGGTCGACGCGCGTCCGGTGCGCGAGCGCGTGCGCGGTAGCGGGGTGCCGAGCAAGGTGGTCACCGCCCAACTGCGCGACGTCGAGGCGGTGGGGGAGGCGCTGCGGTCCGAGCCCTTCGCGGCCGTGCATGCGCCCGGTCCCGTGGAGCTCGTGCCGCCCGCGTTCCTGGGCGCGCCGGACGCCGCCGTCCGCCAGCGCGACAATCCGCGCGTGCTCGCCTTCGGCCTGCAGGTCTCGCGCTTCGACTTCCCCGGCCATCCGGGGACCACCGGGGAGACGCTCGCGGCGCTGGCCCGCATCGCCGAGGAGGTCGGCTTTCACAGCCTGTGGGTCATGGACCACTTCCTCCAGATCCCGCAGGTCGGACGCGAGTGGGAGGACATGCTCGAGAGCTGGACGACGCTCGCCTACCTGGCCGGCGTGACCGAGCGCATCCGCCTGGGCACGCTGTGTACCGGCATCACCTACAGGAACGTCGCCCACCTGGCCAAGATCGTGGCGACGCTCGACGTCCTCTCCGGCGGGCGGGCCGAGTGCGGCATCGGCGCGGCCTGGTTCGAGCGCGAGCATCGCCTCTACGGCTGGGACTTCCCGCCGCTGCGCGAGCGCTACGCGCGGCTCGAGGACGCGCTCGAGTTGCTGCCGCTGATGTGGGGCAAGGGGGCACCGGCCTTCGAGGGGCGCACGCTCAGCGTGGCCGAGGCCATCTGCTACCCGCGGCCGTTGCAGGAGCGGATCCCCATCCTCGTCGGGGGCTCGGGCGAGCGGCGCACGCTACGGCTCGTGGCCCGCCACGCGGACGCCTGCAACCTGTTCGGGAACCCCGACGTGGTGCGGCACAAGGTCGCCGTCCTGCACGAGCACTGCGCCGCCGAGGGCCGCGACCCGGGCGCGATCACCGTCACCCAACTGGCCCCGGCCCGAGTGATCGAGGCGGGCGAGGAGCGCGCCGGGCCCGGGGCGGCCAGCGCCGAGGAGCACATCGGCCGCTACCGCGAGCTGGCCGAGGCCGGCGTCCAGACGGCGATCGTCGGCCTCGGCGACGCCGACGGGCCGGAGTCGGTCGCGCGCTTCGCGCCCGTGCTCGAGGCCTTCCGCTAGGCGGCCTTGGGCCAGTAGACGAGCGTCAGCACGCCGTCGCCGATGACGGCGCTCTCCGCCAGGTGGAACGCGGCGCTGTTGGGCTGCTCGGCATAGAGGCGCTTGCCGGACCCGAGCACGAGCGGGAAGACCATGAGCCGCAGCTCATCCACCAGGTCGGCGCCCAGCAGCGCGTGCACGAGCTGGTTGCTGCCGGCGACGAGGATGTCGCCGTCCACCTGCTCCTTGAGCTTCCCGACGGCGGCGATGGCGTCGCCGTCGAGCACCGTCGTGTTGGCCCACGTCGGGTCGGTCAGCGTCGACGAGACGACGTACTTGGGCAGCCCGTTCATCCTGTCGGCGAAGTCGCCCTCGCGTTCCGGCCAGGCCGCGGCGAAGCCCTCGTAGGTCGTGCGGCCAAGCAGCAGCGCCTGGCTGTTGTCGAGCTCGTCGAGCTTGAACTTGTCGCCCTCCGGCCCACGGTCGAACTTGAAGGCCCAGCCGCCGTGCGCGAAGTCCTCGGCCCCGCCGGGGTCCTCCATGACCCCGTCCAGGCTCACGAACTCGCTGACCACCACGCGTCCCATGCGTCGCTCCTCTCTCGTCGTTTGCCTTCCGTACCGTCCTATCAAGACGCGCCGATTTGCGGCCCCAGGATCTCCACCGGTGGGAGCGGCTGCAGGGCCCAGTCGGGCGGGTCGACGCCCTGCCGTTCGGCCGCCAGGCGCGCGAAGTAGCGCTCGAAGCCGGCCGGGGTGCAGGCGATGAGGTACCGCGCCGGCGCGTCGCCGCGGTTGGCGAACGTGTGGGGCACGCCGCGGGGCGCGAACACCACCTCGCCTGGCCCTGCGGTCACCAGCTCGTCGACCAGCTGGAAGGTGAGCTCGCCCTCGAGCACGTAGAAGGTCTCGTCGAACTCGTGGCGATGCAGCCGCGGGCCGGGGGAGCCGGCCGGGGCGCGGGTCTCGACCAGCGCGAGTACGCCGGCGGTCTCCTCGCTACGCAGCAGAACGGTGATGCGGGACTTGGACTCAGCCATGGAAACGGCTCCTTTCGGGTCAGGCGGTGGCCGCCTTCGCGGACGGACCGCGCAGCGGCTTCTCCTTCAGGAACAGGACGACGACGAGCGCCAGCGCCGCCACCGGGGCGGCGGCCAGGAACACCGTGTCGAGCGCGTCGGCGATCTCCCCCGGGCCGGCGCCGGCCGACACCCGGCTGGCGAAGATGGCCCCGAACAGCGCCGCGCCGACCGAGCCGCCGAGCGAGCGGAACAGGTTGGCCGACGCCGTCGCGATGCCGATGTCGCGCCGGTCGACGGCGTTCTGGATCGCGAGCACGAGCAGCTGGGAGACCATCCCGAAGCCGAGCCCGAACACGACCATGTCCAGCGCGATGGTCGCGTGCGACGAGGTCTCGTCCAGGCGTGAGAGCAGGAACAGCCCGATCGCCATCAGGCCGAGACCGACGGCGGGGAACACCTTGTAGCGGCCGGTCCGCGTGACCACGCGACCGATCACCGCGGTGCTCAGCGTGCCCGCCAGCAGCAGCGGCAACAGCTGCAGGCCGGACTGGACCGCGCTCGCGCCGGTCACCCGCTGCAGGAACAGGGGCAGGAACACGATCGCGGCAAAGAACGCGCACGTGGTCAGGAACAGGACGGCGGAGACCACGTCGAAGACCGGCTCGCGGAACATGCGCAGCGGCAGCACGGGCTCGGGCGCCCGTCGCTCTTGGGCGAAGAAGCCGGCCAGGAGCACGACGGCGGCCACGGCCAGCCCGACGATCTCCGGCGAGCCCCACGCGTACTCGCGCCCGCCCCACGTCGTGACCAGCAGGATCGCGGTCAGCCCCGCGCCCAGCAGCGCGGCCCCGAGGACGTCGATGCGCGCACGCCCGCTCCCCGCCGGCAGCCGCAGCCGGGTGCTGATGGCCAGCGCCACCGCGCCGATGGGCAGGTTGACGTAGAAGACCCAGCGCCACGAGGCCTCGTCGGTGAACAGGCCGCCCAGCAGCGGGCCGGCCACGCTGGCGAGCACGAAGACCATCTGGATGTAGCCCTGGTAGCGCCCGCGCTCGCGCGGGGCGATGATGTCGGCCACGATCGCCATCGCCAGCGTCATCAGGCCGCCCGCGCCCAGCCCTTGCAGCGCGCGGAAGCCGATGAGCTCGCTAAGCGTCTCGCTCGCACCGCTGAGGGCCGAGCCGAGCAGGAACAAGACGATCGCCGCCTGGAACAGCCGCTTGCGGCCGTAGAGGTCGCTGACGCGCCCCCACAGCGGCATGGAGACGGTGGCCGCGAGCAGGTAGGCGGTGACCACCCAAGACAGCTGGTCGATCCCGCCGAGGTCGCGGACGATGGTCGGCAGGGCGGTGGAGACGATGGTCTGGTCGAGCGAGGCCAGGAGCATCGCCAGCAGTAGCCCGCCGAAGGTGAGGCGGATGGATGTATTGGCTTCAGTCACCATAAAAATACTGTAGCAGTAAAATCCTGGCGGCGGTAATCTTCCTGCATGGCAACGCCGACAGGTCTCCGCGAGCGCAAGAAGCAGCAGACGCGCGAGCTGATCGCGCAGACGGCCCGGCGGCTGTTCCTCGCGCGTGGGTTCGACCGCGTCCCCGTGGCCGAGATCGCGCGCGCCGCCGACGTCTCCGAGAAGACGGTGTTCAACTACTTCCCGCGCAAGGAGGACCTCGTCTACTTCCAGCTCGAGTCCTTCGAGGAGCAGTTGCTCGGCGCGGTGCGCGACCGCGCGCCCGGCGAGTCGGTCCTCGACGCGTTCCGCCAGTTCGTGCTGCGGCAGCGTGGCCTGCTGGCCGAACCCGACCCCGAGGCGGCCGAGCGGTTGGCCGCGCTGACCCGGATGATCACGGAGAGCCCGGCTCTGCTCGCGCGCGAGCGCGAGATCTTCGAGCGCTACGCCGATGCACTGGCCGCGCTGCTGGCCGAGGAGACCGGCTCCAAGCCCGACGACGTCGAGCCGCGCGTGGTCGCCAACGCGCTCATGGGCGTTCACCAGTCGCTCGTGGACTTCAGCCGCGCGCGCATCGTGGCCGGCGAGCGCGGCCCGCGCCTGCAGCGCCAGGTCCGGGCCCAGGGCAAGCGCGCGCTCGAGACGCTCGGTCGCGGCCTGCAGGGCTATGGTGCTCGGGGATGAGCGCCGTCTACGCCCCACCCGCGCGACACCTGCTTCGGGCCAAGGACCTGGCCGACGCGCGCTACTTCGACCCCCTCGACGTCGACGACCTCGCCCGCGCCGCCGGCCTGTCGCGCGCGCACTTCAGCCGCGAGTTCCGCCGCGCCTTCGGCGAGTCCCCGCACGGGTACCTGCTCACCCGCCGGCTCGAGCGCGCTGCCGCGCTGCTGCGCACGACCGACCGCTCGGTCGCCGATGTCTGCTTCTCGGTCGGCCTCAGCAGCCTGGGCTCGTTCACGACCAGCTTCACGCGCACCTACGGGATGTCGCCGACCGCCTACCGCGCCTCGTTCCCGCCCGCCACCAACCAGGCCAGGGTGCCCGCGTGCGTGGTGCGCTTCTACGGCCGCCCGAAACGCCGCACGTTTCGAGAAGACAACGGCCCGGCGGCGGAATAGCTTGGCGCCATGATCAAAATCGCCAACGCCCACCTGTGGGTGAACAACCAGGAAGAGGCGCTCGCCTTCTACACGCAGAAGGTCGGCATGGAGGTCCGGGCCGACGTCACCCTCCCCGAGATGGGCGACTTCCGCTGGCTCACCGTCGGGCCGCCCGGGCAGGAGGACATCTCGATCGTGCTCATGGCCATCCCCGGCGAGCCGGTGATGGACGGCGACACCGCCGGCCAGGTGCGCGAGCTCATGTCCAAGGGCTTCGCCGGCACGGTGTTCCTGACCACGGACGACTGCCGGGCTTCCTACGAGGAGCTCAAGGGCCGCGGCGTCGAGTTCACCGAGACGCCCGAGGAGCGGCCCTACGGCGTCGACGCGGGCTTCCGGGACCCGTCCGGGAACTCGCTGCGCCTGACCGAGGTCCGCGACCTCGGCTGAAAAACACCTGACGGCCCTGGTTTCGGGGCGCGCGCCGGTCGGGTAAATCACGACCGGCGCGCAGTTCCGCGCGCTTGCTCTCTGGGATTGGAGTGGGTGATGGTGGTACATGGGTCGATCCGGCGCGGCCTCGCCGTGGCCGGCGCTGCCGTGGCGCTCGCGGCAGGAGTGACGGAGTCCGCACAGGCCGCGGTCTACGAGAACCCGCACGCGCCGACGTTCGTGCGCGTGAAGGACCTGATGAAGCGCATGACGCTGCAGGAGAAGATCGGGCAGATGACGCAGGCCGAGCGCGACTCGGTCACCGATGACACGAGCCGGATCACGCAGTTGAACCTCGGCGGCCTCCTCTCGGGCGGCGGATCGGTGCCGACGCCGAACTCGCCGCAGTCGTTCGCCGACATGGTCGACCGCTTCCAGCGCGCTGCGCTGGCCACGCGGCTGCACATCCCGATCCTGTACGGGATCGACGCCGTGCACGGCGACGGCAACATGCTCGGCGCCACCGTGTTCCCGCACAACATCGGCCTCGGCGCAACACGCGATCCGAGCCTCGTGGGCGACGTCGAACACGTCACGGCCGAGGAGACGCGGGCCTCTGGTCCGCAGTGGAGCTTCGCACCCTGCATCTGCGCCGCGCGCGACGACCGCTGGGGCCGCACCTACGAGAGCTTCGGGGAGGACCCGGGCCTCGTGACGCAAATGGAGACCGCGATCGACGGCTTCCAGGGCCCGCCCGGGCACCTGTCCGACAACGATCGCGTGCTCGCGACGGCCAAGCACTACGCGGGCGATGGCGACACCGCCTACGGCACGGGCAGCGGCGACTACACGATCGACCAGGGCGTGGCGATCACCAACCGGCAGGACTTCTTCAACAACGCCCTGACCCAGTATGTCCCCGCCGTGCGCGACCACGATGTCGCGACGGTGATGCCGTCGTACTCGAGCGTGGACTGGACCGAGGATGGGGTCGGGAACCCGATCAAGATGCACGCCAACCAGGAGTTGATCGCCGGCACGCTCAAGCACGACATGGGCTTCGACGGCTTCGTCATCAGCGACTGGGAGGGGATCCACCAGCTCCCGGGCGACTACCCGACGCAGGTGCGCACCGGCGTGAATGCCGGCATCGACATGTTCATGGAGCCGCACTCGGCGCCGAACTTCGAGCAGACGCTGACCGACGAGGTCAACGCCGGCCGGGTCTCCAAGAGCCGCATCGACGACGCCGTGCGCCGGATCCTGACCAAGAAGCTCGAGCTCGGGCTGTTCGAGCATCCGTTCACCGACCGCACACACCTGGGCGATGTCGGCTCTCCCGCGCACCGCGACTTGGCCCGCCGGGCGGTGGCCGAGTCGCAGGTGCTGCTGCGCAACCGCGACAACGCGCTGCCGGTGCAGCCGGGCAGCGATGTCTACGTGGCGGGTTCGAACGCCGACAACATCGGCAACCAGGCGGGCGGCTGGAC